>Ga0180438_10001937_pt1 | contig 35186 bp, 49 predicted proteins | sample SS_ome_12_FD_132455 | JGI IMG/M metagenome (GOLD analysis project Ga0180438, IMG submission 132455) | Hypersaline lake sediment archaeal communities from the Salton Sea, California, USA - SS_3_D_2 metaG | ecosystem: Environmental > Aquatic > Non-marine Saline and Alkaline > Hypersaline >... | reverse complement strand
GAGGGTCGCTTATCTCCGTGAAAAAGCAGGGTATACACAGACAGAATTACAAAATGCAGTGAACTTTAGCACGAACAGCGGCACAATAAGCAGAATTGAATCTGGAAAAATTGGCATTACATTTATGGAAATTAAAAAATACCTCAATCAAATTGGGATAGATTACAAGCAGGCAGCCCAAGACATTGGTTGCCATCCCGTCTATTTCAACACGATCGTCAACGGGGCAAAACCTGGGCCGAACTTGGCCATCGAAATCGAAAAATGGTCTGGCGGGCAGGTTTCCAGGAGCGAATTGCGTCCCGATCTGTGGCCCAAGTAATATTTTTATCACAGTTAATTATGATGTCAAGGGTAACATATCCCATCAAAATAATCTGTATCGTAGGACACAAAAAAAGTGTGTAGGGGGACACTATTTGAGCTTATGACCATAAAAATCCGCATGTTTCGCCGCCGCATCACCCTGACCGTCAGTTTACAGGTCAAAAAAATCTACCAGTGGTGGCGCGATCCACGACAGCGACGTTACCCGAAAGTGTACCCGGAGGCTCCCGTGAGCGCGTATTTCGAAGAGCTTGACGTTGAGGATGAGTATTGATGTCAAAGCACATCTGCCAGCATTGCGGGGAGGAGTTCGATTTTCCAGCCCGTGCTGTGATGTTTTGCCTGAAACCCGAGTGCCAAATTGCCCGGAAGGAAAGACACCGAAAAATAAACCGTGACAGGGCACGGCAAAAAGCGGGTAGAACCAAAGTGGCCTGCGCTCATTGCGGTGAATTATTCTGGAAGCATGGCGGCGGCAAGGGGCCCGACAGTGTGTTTTTTTGCAAAAAGCCTGAATGCCGGGCTGCCGCTAAAGAACGAGCCAGGGAGACATCGAAAGAATGGAATAGGGAACATTACCGGAATCGAACCACCTACCGCAAAAGTACGACTGCCTCCACGAAGAATAAATCAAAATTCAAGGGCCACTACTGCCAGCATTGTGGAAAGCGTCTCTATGGCACCAACCATTTTAACTGTCCGGCCTGCCGGAGAATCCTGACCGATGGCTATTCTGAAGAAGCCCTGTATTTTACCGGGGCGGCGAAAATAAGCGAGTTGCGGTACACACCCATTTCGGTCCTGCCGGATTTGCAAAAGGATTTAGGGAAGGAGTGTATATGACCCGCCGTCGAAATAGCAGAAATGAAGAGATGAAAGAAAGGCAAAGAGATAACTTTGGTCGATTTATAGAAGAACTTGGCATTAGAAAATGTATTGTATGTGGAAAAGAGTTCAAAGTTAAAACCCGGAGTCGTCCGTGTAGATATTGTTCTCAAAAATGTTATCGGTCTAGTAAACAATATATAGATGCATCTGGTTATATTTGTATAAAAAAACCGAATCATCCTCATGCTACTACAAATGGATGGGTACGACAACACATTGTTGTAGCAACCCAGAAACTTGGAAGAACATTGTATAAAAATGAAGTTGTCCACCATATTGATGGAAACAAACTCAACAACGAATCCAACAATATCCAAGTTTTGAAAAATAGTGAACATACCCGTTTACATTTCGGAAATCCACTAAATAAAAAGGGAAACGAGCCAAATATATTCATTGAATGTGCCTGCGGGTGTGGAAATACTTTTTTGAAATACGACAAGAGAGGGCGGCCCAGAAAATATATAGCGGGTCATTCTGGAGGCCAAAATTGCGAGTAAGTATATGGGAAAATTGCTACTCGGATAACTGGCAAGGGCTGATTGTCCCGGAGGCATTTTGTCACCCAGCAAAGTTCAGTCCCGGCCTGATAAGGCGGATTTACCGGCACTGCATCGAGCAGGGCTACGTCGAGGCCGGAGATGTGGTAGTTGATCCGTTCGCCGGAATCGGGGGCGGGGGCATGTTTGCGCCCATGTTCGGGCTGAAATGGCAAGGCGTTGAGCTTGAGGAAAAGTTTGTGGAGCTGGCTAACAAGAATTTCAGGGTACACATGAACGGCTGGAAGTCCTTAAACCATCCCTTTCCCGTAATCATCCAGGGCGACTCCCGCCGTCTGGCCGATGTCCTGCAGGGGGCGGATTTGATTGCTACTTCGCCGCCATACATTGATAGCTTAACTGACCCAAGGCTGCAATTCACGGGGGCTGGAGGGCCTATTCATCCGACAAAATACGGCAAATCCCCCGGCCAAATCGGTCAAATGAAGCCCGGCAGCCTGGCCGATGTCTGCGTGACGAGCCCGCCTTATGCGGATGGTTGCAGACGAACCGGTGCAGAACATGATTCACAACCATTCTTACAGGGCGGAAAACTTCATGATGTTGAATACTCCTCCAACCCCGCCAACATCGGCAACCTGAAGGCGGGGGACGCAGACCCTTAAACTGCTCATCAGTTTAGGATTTGACCCCCTGGAGCGCATAAAAGCGTCCCTGGTCAAAGAGGTTCCGCAGCAGACCATGTTCGGCCTGCCGGAAAAGACGGTTTCAAGGAAAAGTTTCTTTCGCCGTCTTGCCGAATCGAAGGGCAGCCCGGAAATAAATTTCGAGGAGGTCATCATATGTCGCAAAAACGCCTGAAACTGCAAAAGTGTGAGGATTGCCGCTATTATCCCAAGGAAGATTACCGAGGCGCCGTTCAGTGGCCTTGTGCGATGGGCCACACGGCGAAATGGTATCAGCGCGGCACTGGATGGCTCCAGTGGGGCGAGTGGCAGTGGAGGTGTGAGGATTTCGAGGGGAAATGAAAGGAGCAACAATATGATAAGGACGTTACCAAACATTCGGCTAAAGGTTGCCTTGATGAAAAAAGGCTTGAGCCAAAGGGATTTGGCTTTTGGAACCCGAATAGATGAACCCCGTATTTCTAAAATCATCAGGGGTTACGAAGTGCCAACCTGGGAGATGAAAAAGTCGATAGCTAAATACCTTGAGATGGATGAGAAGGAACTGTTTTAGTGACAGTACAAAGTAATTAAATATAAATAGCTGTTAATGAAAAAGCTAATCACCATAACCGCCTGCGCCTGCGCCCTTGCCATAACCCTGGGGGCCGTGTTCTGCGGGGTTATGTATGCGGATTATATCCTCCAGCAGGCGAAGGCAAAAAACGTGCCAAGCATCGAGGTCAAGGGCGATTACCCGACGGTGATTATGTCCAAGGACGAGATCGAGGTGAGCGGGGTGACGGAAAATGAAAAGAATTGAAGAATTACGGCAAATCATAAACCTCCAAAACCAGGCGATTGATTTATGTCATGTTGAGATGGAGGTCATTCTCGACAGAATGAGCAAGGCCCGGAACACGATTGCCGAGTGCAAGGCCGAAATATGGGAGATAGAGTATAGTGACAACGCCAGTGCCGCCGCATAGCGCTCAAGATGAAGAAGCCCTGCTCGGAGCCTGTTTCCTGAACCCGGCCATCATCCCGAAAGTCGCGCAAATCCTCATTGCGGATGATTTTTACCGGGAAGCAAATGGCCTTATCTACGGGGCCATTCTGGAGTGCGGCAAAGAGGCCAACCCTGTCAGTGTGGCTAACTGGCTGAAAAAATACGACCAATTCGAAAAAGCGGGAGGTGAGAACTACATATTTTCCCTCTGTCGGATTTCGACCGCTGAAGCATGGCAATATCACGCAGGGACGGTCAAGGACCTATCATTCAGGAGGAAGATAATCAACGGGTGTTTTGTGGTGTCCCAACGGGCCTATCAATGGCACGAACCCACGGACGCGATAATAAGCGACTGGAAAGAAAGCGCCAGGAGCATCGATGCCGACACCCACGGCCAAGATGATTGGTCGAACAAAAATCTCTATACCGATATTTACGAAAACCTCAACAACGAAAATTTTCAACCAGGGTTTAAATTCGGGATACAAAATATTGACGATTACCACCGAATAGAGGATGGGTGTGTCACGGTGATCGCAGCCGAATCAGGGACCGGTAAGAGCGCCTTTTGCCTACAGGTATCCGATTATGTGAGTCGTGCCTATGGTCCCGTCCTGTATTTTTCCCTTGAGTCAACCCGCCAAAAATTAGGGATCCGGCAGATTGCCCGGTACAGCAATATTGCTCTCACCCGTCTTAATAAGAGGCACTTTAACAACGACAGCGATTTAGAGCAAATTCATCATGCCCTCGATGACCTCATCGACTCACGCCTGACCCTGATAGACAACACAAAATACAATAAAATTGAAACACTTGCGTCATTTTGCGAAAGCTGGGCATTGGATAAACCCCTCAAACTGGTGGTTATAGATTATTTACAGTTGATGACAACCGGGGAGAAGGTGCAGAGCAGGCACCTGGAAATATCGAATATTGTAAGGAAAACAGGGTTTTTGGCTAAACAACTAGATGTTCCCGTTCTTTTGGTTTCAAGCCTGCGGAAAGACCTGGGGGGCCGGAAGCCGACTGTTGATGATTTAAAGGAGTCAGGAGATATCCGGTATCATGCGGATAACATTCTCTTTTTACACTCGAAACAGAAGGATGAAACGGTATATCCGGTTGAATGTTATCTCGGTAAAGGCAAAGACCAGGAGCAATTCAGGGCATGGCTGGAATTCAATGGGCATTATCAGCGGTTTTCCGATGGGGATGAACCGGAAGATCTTAATAAATTAAAACCCTCATGGCAGGATAAAGCTTAATGGCAAACCCCCAAAAAGAGAACGGATATACGCCAATCGCCAACGAAATCATGGACCAGTTAATTAGGATCAGGGTGCCGGGTGAAGCAAGACAAGTTTTAGACTGCATTTTAAGGAAAACATATGGTTGGAATAAAAAGTCGGATGTTATTGCATTGTCGCAATATGTTGAATCTACTGGATTATCCAAACCCCATGTGTGTATGGGGTTAAAGAAATTAAGGGACATGAACCTTATTACCGAAAAAGGTAAAGCCTTTACCGAAAAAGGTAATGAGAAAGGACAATATATTGAATTTAATAAAGATTTTGAAACATGGATACCATTACCGAAAAAGGTAACGTTACCGAAAAAGGTAAAAAGTATTACCGAAAAAGGTAAAAACCCATTACCGAAAAAGGGTACCACAAAAGCAAGTATTAAAACAAATAAAGCAATACTCCCTGATTGGTTGGATAAAGAAGATTGGAAAGACTTCAAAGATCATCGAAATAAAATCAGAAAACCAATGACCCAAAGGGCGGAAGAAATATTAATAGCCAAACTTAATCATTTCAGGGATGAGGGATATAATCCACGGCACCTTTTAATAACCGCCATTGAACGAGGTTGGCAGACCGTATATGAGCCCAAATAAAATCCAACCTGAACCCTACGATTTAGTGGGACCCGACTGGGAGGCCCATTCGGACAACGTCCGGGGGTTGATGGGGCCGAATCTCTTTGATTACCTGGAGGCCCTTGAGGAGCAGATGGGCGGGGATGCGTTCCGGGCGAAAATGATAGCCGAGTGCTGCGAGGCATGGGTTAAATAAAAAAACAGGAGGAACATCATGCAAGTTGGAGAAAAAACAATAACGGAAATCAGGAATCAGGTTGAAGGGCTTTGTCGGGCATGGATCAATGACCTTGATACGGCGTTTTAGAAATTTGGAGGGGAAAAGTTTCCCGTTACTTTCAAATCCGTTTTAGATGTCGGACAACATGGAGGGATTAAGATAAAAACTGGAATCAAATTTAGACCGGAACCCGACATCGAAGATACGGCCAGTGGAACCGTTAATGAGGATCAGATAGCAATTTTCGAAAGCAACGTCGTGCCGATCAGGGACCGGAGGGGACCGGTCGGAAGGCCCCCGAGGTACAGGGGTCTGGGTGGGTAAAGGATGAGATGGACGGAAGCGCAGTTTGACGAATACATGACCACCAGGGCCAGGGGGGGAGAACGGCGATCTGACCCCGGCGGACATAAGACCTCCTTGAGCGCCGGCACGTCTGACCCCCTGCGGTCCGCAATTTCAGGAGGAAAAATTACGCTTCGTGTCGCTTTCATCATGCCCCGCCCTAAAAGCCATTACGGGACCGGCAAAAATAGTGGCGCTCCCAAACCGTCAGCACCAACATATCACACCCAAAAACCGGATTTGGATAACCCCGTGAAGTTTGTAAAAGATTGTTTGAACGGTGTTTGTTGGCGTGATGACTCCCAAGTAGTGAGCCTGATAGCATCAAAATCATGGGGACCGGAAGGTTTGACTGAGATTTCACTGAGTTGAAAAAAGGTGCCCCGCGCTGAGGCGGGGCGGGGGGGTTAATTATAAAGGCAGACTTTCCGATAACATTAAGGATAATAATTATTTCAAGCTGGTTTTATGACAGGCGAAACATGGCTCATTGTGGTGTTTTTGCAACAGATTTTGTGTGTTTTTTTCCACACTCAACGTAATGGGCTGAATATATTGGCTATTTCCAGTGTGGTGTTTTTACCCCACACAGTGGTAATTTTACCACATATTTCTTGACAGTCGCGGTAAATTGTGGTATGGATAGACCCATGGAAAATAAATTATCAGCCGGCGGGCTTATCGGTACGCAACAAAACGCCCCTCTTTCCAGGCCCGCGCGATTCCCATCATAATAAAACGCATTACCTCTACCGAACTATAAGCCCCTGTAAATAGGGCAGGAATAGGATGAGCAGAGCAGCACGCAACCGATATAAACGCCAGACCTTTGACCGATTTACGGAACGTCCGGCATTCGGGTTCAGCGATTCCGGCTATTGGTTATGGATTTATGATTTAATGCGCAAAAAACTAATGCTCAAACGCAAACCGGCTAACTGGTCAAGGGCCGGTTTTTTTATGTCCGGCGAAGTGCCGGCCAGCAAGCGCGGGAGTGTCGACTGGGGCACGCTTTTATTCGTTGTGATATTTTTTTTCGCGATTTTTCTGATGTTCACCCAGGATTTCGGAAGCCCGAAACTGGCACCATATGACGTAAGAGAGAGACTAGAACAAATCGAACAATGGGAAGAGGACGAACAAAAAAGAACGGGAACAACTTTGAATTAATCAGGCGGCGCGAGGAGGATTATCGAGTGAGAATGGCGGACAGGGGAACGGGTGTGGATGTTGATGATTGCCAGGGGCAAGGCAGGATTAATCTATCGATCGCTGACCGGTTGAGGGCGTCTCAGTTGGCCGTTTATGCGCAACTCGGGGCCATAGCTGGTTGGTGGGAGATGGAAGAGGTGAGGGAATAAATATGAAAAAAATCAAATCATCGTTCAGATCGGCGGCGGATCGGGAGCTTGCCAAGGCTGGTAGGAAAAGAAAGTCTCCTGTGGTGAAACCGAAAAAGGCTAAGAGGAAAGTTGGGTATTGATGGTCCGACAAAATGGATACACAGGGCTGGACAAAGGCGAAAATCCTAAAATATCACAAGCTATTGAAATACCTATCAAATCCAGACAATGCTGAGGTAGGTGTAGAGTTTTTAGCGTGTGAGGTTTTGGGGTACAAGCAACGGAATACGATTTACTCTGCGTTTAAGTGCGAAGAACTGACCGAAATATACGATGAAGGATTGGCATTATGTCGAAAACAATGTGCCCGGTTATTGCGAAGTGTAGACCTGGGGATGTTGAAGCAAGGCGCGGCGGGAAACCCTGCGGCAGCTAAACTCGTTTATCAACGCATCGAAGGATGGTCGGAGAAAATAAGATTCGGGACCGATGATATCGACAGCGCAATCGAGCGGGAATTGGAGAGAATGGCCGGAGCCAGCAAAGATACAGATGTTGGAACGCCTCCAGTCGATGCCGAGCCCGAATAAGCTTAGTGATTTTACCCGCTACCAGGATGACCCCGTCGGGTTCGCAAAAGACGTTCTGGACATCACTGTCACTCCCGACATTGCCAAGATGCTGGAGAGCATTCGGGATAATCGGATCACAGTAGCCAGGAGCGCCACGGGGACCGGCAAAAGCCACGGTGCGAGTGTGGCGTCTATTTGGTTTTACAAGTGTTTTCCGGATAGTTTTGTCAGGACAATCGCAAATCCCACGGAAAATCAAAAAATTCTATGGGGTGAATTATCGGCAATGACCGAAAGACATCCTGATTTATTTAGCGATGACACGATTAAGTATTTCAGCATTAAGCGGGGGCCTAAAGATTTTATTGAGCCTCTAACTGTCCCCACGACAGGTGCCGAGGCAGTTCGGGAAGGTAAATTTTCCGGCAAACATCATGCCCATATGCTCTATTTGTTCGATGAGGGTGATACCGTTCCGGATTTTGCATATCGGGGAGTTGAGGGGTGTATGTCCGGGGGGCTCATTGTCCGGCTGTTGATTTTATTCAATCCTCGCTATAGCGCGGGATACCCGTATAGGCTGGAGCATAAAGACAAATCAGCAAATATTATTCATTTGAGCGCATTCAATCATCCCAACGTTATAACAGGCCAAGAGATTATACCGGGCGCAGTCAATCGGTCAACGACCGTCCAGCGTATCCGTCAATGGTGCCGACCGCTGAACAAAGAGGAAAAGGCAGGCAAAGACACATTCGAACTCCCTAAGTTCTTGGAAGGCGTCACGGATGATGGAGGAGATCCGCTGAAGGCAGGTTTTTATAAGATCATGGAACCAGCTTTTTCCTACATGGTTTTGGGTGAGTACCCTGCTCAGTCTCAGTTTCAACTAATCAGCCGGGAATGGACAGCGATGGCACGTTCACGGTGGGACGCCCACGTTGCAAAATTCGGAGAAATACCCCCCAGGGGCACTCAATGCCTCGGGGGACTGGACGCTGCGGAAATGGGGGATGATGTCAATTGCGACTGTTTCAGGTGGGGCGGGTACGTTGAGAGATTAATCACCTGGGGCGGGGTTGACATGATGGAAACCGGCGACAGGGCGGCCAGGAAATACCGCAAACGCCGGATGATCCAGCAAAACGTTGATGCGATCGGGGTGGGCGCCGGGGTTGCTCCCCATATGAGACGTTTGGGGTGCCCTAATGCCATATCGGTAAAAACATCGGAAAGACCGACAAGAAAGTCCGAGTTGGGCGAATTCGGTACATTGCGCGACCAACTCGCATGGGAGGTCCGGGAGTGGTTGCGTGTGGACCCCGGGGCCATGTTGCCTCCGGACGATGAACTTTTAGAGGAGCTGCACACGCCGACCTATGACGTCAGCACGGGTAAAGTCAAGGTGATGCCGAAACGCGCCCCGATTGACGCACGGACGGGCACCAGGCGGGCCACCATGCACGACCTCTTAAAGCGGTCTCCAAATAAGTTCGATGCCCTGTGCCTCACATTCGCCCCCCGGAAAGACCTCGGGGTGAGGGGCAACCAAGAAATCAAGCCCAGCGGGTTTGTATGGAGTTGATATGATCTCAGGAGCCAATCCAGCATTACAGCACACACCGGGGTCCGGACGGGGACTACTCTCCTTCATCCCGGCTGCCGAAACTGACAGGATCAAGGAAGAGGAAGCCAAGAGGGCGGCAGAGGAAACTCAGAACGATGAATTCGTTTCCAATCTCGGGGCGGATTTGGCCCTCCGGTGGCAGGCGGCGAAGAAGGCCAAGGAGCCCATTGATCGAATCCTCCTGCAATGTCTCAGGCAGAGAAAAGGCGAATATGACCCGCAAAAGCTGGCAATGATCAAAACCCAGGGCCTTGCCGAGAATTTTATCAAAATCACAGACATTAAATGCCGGGCCGCCGAAAGTTGGGTCCGTGATATTTTACGACCTCCGGGCGAAAAACCATGGTCGACCGATGCCACCCCTATTCCGGATCTCCCCCCCGAGATAGAGCAGGAAATCACCATGAGGGCCTACCAGGAGTACCGTAACGCCCTGATGCTCTACCCGCCACAGGAGGTCGACGCGCTCGACTGGGAAGATTTGATTGACGAAATCAAACACGCCACAGTCCAGAAAATCAAAGACGAAGCCAAGAGCGCAGCCGAAAACCTGGAGAGGGAAATTGACGATGATCTCATTGAGGGCAAATGGTACGATGCTGTCGATGATATCATCTATGATGTCGTCACGTTCCCCGCGGCATTCGTTGAAGGACCAATCAAACGCAAAGAAAAGGTTTTGGATTGGGTCAGTCTCCCGGGCGGCGGCTCCATCCCTGCCCCGACCGAAAAAGTGGTCAAGATGTACGACCGCATTTCCCCTTTCGATATGTATCCATCACCGGGCGCAAAATCACTACAAGACGGATATTATTTTATTAAAGATCGGTTTCGTAGGTCAGACCTGAACGCCATGGTCGGGGTTGATGGGTATGATGAGGAGTCCGTGCGGTACGTGCTGAAAACCTACGGGCAATCCGGATTCCGCATGGACCATGCCGGGGACCATGAGAGGGCGGACGTCGAGGGCAGACCGCACGAAAAAGACGACCCGGAAGGGACCATTGATTGCCTCAAGTATTGCGGTCCGGTTCAGGGCTCCAAGCTGATCGAGTGGGGGATGAGCAAGGCAGAAATACCGGACCCGGATTTAGACTATGAGATCAAGGCGTATATGGTTGCCAGTACGGTCATATCGGCGGTCCTCAATCCTCACCCGCTGGGGAAACGAAATATATTCTCCGCTTCTTTCGTGAAAAAGAACGATTCAGTTTGGGGCGAGGGTGTGCCTCAGATTATGAGCGATATCCAGGATATTTGTAACGGTTGTGTCCGCGCCATGGTGAACAACATGGGGATGGCGAGTGGTCCGCAGGTGTGGTATTTGGCCGATCTTGTTGACCCCACCATGCCAATGACCACCATGCACCCGTGGAAGCAATGGCCGTTTAAGTCCGATGAAATGATCGGGAAGAGTTCCCCTCCCATGGGGTTCTTCCAACCGGACCCCATTATCGATGTTCTGATAAAACTATATGACTATTTCTTCAAGCAAGCCTCGGAGATTACCGGGATTCCCGCCTATATCTACGGGAGCGAAAATGTCAAAGGAGCAGGTAAGACGGCCTCCGGACTTTCCATGTTGATGAACGCGGCCTCTAAGGGGCTCAAGATGGTTGTCGGTCACATTGACAATGGGATTGTAAAGCCGTCTATCGAAGCCCACTGGCTGACCATCATGCTGGACGATCCGGAAAAAGCCCAGGGGGATATCAAGATTGTTGCCAGGGCCAGTGAGTACCTCATCATGATGGAGCAGTTGCAGATTCGGAGGATGGAATACCTCGATGCCACGAACAACCCCGTTGATATGCAGATATTTGGCCTCGACGGAAGAGCGGAAATTCACAGGGAAACACTTCATTCTCTAAAAATGAATACGGACAAGATCCTCCCCGACCGTGAATCCATTATGGCTAGACAGGAAGAAATGAAGCTGCGGAAAATGCTGGAAGCCATTTCAGCGTCAACCGGGATTCCCGTTGAACAACTTGTTCAAATGGCCTCCGGGGGAACGGCGGGGCCCGGCCAGGGGCCTGTTGGACAGGAAAAGAGGGCGATTGGCCCCGATGGACAGCCGGTGGCGGGGCAGGATTTCAGGGGGATGCAGTAATGATAAAATCATCAGCGCTTTTTCCATATTACTTCATACCTGAAGTTATTTCTGGGAAAAGTTTAGTAAACGTCATCAAGAATATTGAGAAAAAACACCCTGAGGTTAATCTTAATTATAGCGGTTTCATTGAGCGTCAAGGGGATTCTGTCCGTTTTGGTTCTGATATCTTGATTTGTGGTTACATGGAGCTTTTTGTATTTAAAATAACAGAAGATGAGGCGAGATTATCACGGCCCTATCAAGATTTAGAAAAACAACACTCATTTGCTTTGCTTATTGGCGACACTGTTTCACAGGCATTATTTAATTTGCACCCCGGAGATTGGAAACTTTTTGCAGGCACATTTACACATTTTAAGAACTTGCCTGACCCTGATGATTTTGGGGATATTCTGGAAATAGAATTTTCTTATGGGGTGCAGTAATGCCTCGCGGATACGAAAAGATGAGAGACAAGTTCTTCCAGCAAAAAATAGACGCCTGGAATCGCCGTCACCCTCGAGACAACATGAGCAGGGCGACCCGGGACCGGCTTTACGATAACGCCCAGGGCAAGGCGGCCCGTATACACAATAGCAACAATCCGGATAATCCGGTCGGAAGGGGGAGGACATGACCTTCAACAACAAAACCCTAAACGAAATCAAAGAGCACGACATTGAAAACCTGGAGTTTTTGATGACGCGCAAGGCGAAAACCCACTACCTGAAGGACATGCACCAGGTCATGTGGTTCATGGGCCAGTGCATGAATACAAGCCTGTCTCGATTGGGCGTCTCGATCGTCCCCGGTATGCACGAAAAGTTTGTCGAACGGATTATGAAGGAAAAAGGAGTTCAGGTCGAGCGGCGTAAGTATGAGGATGAAGTTCACCCATGCCCGCTATGCGGTGGTGATGGCAAGATAAAGATCCCGAAAGAACGGATTCAGCAGCAGTTTAATGAAAACGTCCCCGCAGAGCAGAAGTGCCCGGAATGCGCCGGCAAAGGGACTGTTGAAAAACGGGAAGCATGGAGGAGCGGGATTTACATCTACAAGGGCAATGAAATCGTTGATTGGATCTCCAAACCGAGGCCTTACCGGAAAACGGGAATTATCGTCAAGCCCGGGCTGCCGGTCGATGATTGCTTTATGGTCATTACGACTGTGAGGATTTGATGTTTCTTAAACCACCAACAGATACAGAGAAGGCCGAAAGGCTCAATAAGGGCCTTTTACGATTATCGGCACTTCCCCAATTTCAAGAATTCCTCGAATTCCTGAAAAACGAAGAGCAAAGACTTTTTCGTTCGAATCGGAAAACCGAGGGAACAAAGAACCACAGGCAGCAGGGGGCGCTATTGCTCCTTGAGGACATACTCGACATGACCGATCGCGAAAAGGTCAAGAAAGCTATTGAATCCATAGAGAATAAAAGAAGAGTGGAAGCGACACTGACCACATAAACAACTCAATACAGGTAATTCAACTAAACCCAAGGCGGCTTCACGGCTTCTTGGGTTTTTTTATTAAAACTCAAGAAGAAGGAGAGGAAACATGAAAAAAAAGAAATTTTTGAAATTCGGAATCGTTGTGTTTCTGTTGGCGGCCATGCTGACATTCATGGGTGCGTGGAGAGAGGTAGCCACGATAACCAAGGGGTATTTTAAAGAGATTCGGAACCTGACCGGTGAAGATCTCAATATTTATCAGCCGAAGTTTCATTCCGGTGTGACTTTACCGGGTTCAACCCCGATTATCAGCGATCCCGTTGTGGTCGATTTGGCGGGTACGTCTTATTATACCATCGACCGGGCCAATGGGTCTGAGTTCTGGATTGACGACCATGAGAGCACCCTCGGCACACGGGTTTCAAGCGGTGTTTCTATTCTTCTACCTAAAATAACCGCAAGTTATGACGGTTACGAGGTAAAAATTTTAAAAGCCCCAGGGTTAACTTCTCCGGGCGGTTCGGGTGCAACGACCTTCAGCGGCACCACGAAGATTGTTATATCAATTGCAGGAACGACCGCATCTTCTGGAGTCACAGACCATATATGGAATGCAACAACCGGTGTAACCTATGAGTCACAATATGCCACATGGTCAGGTAGCACTACGGAGTTGTGCGAAGTTTCTGAAATTGATGCCGTTGGCGATTGGTTGAAGTTTAAAGCTTTGTATGACTCTTCCGGCTCCACATGGTATCAGGTAGGCCGTTACATTCAGTAAAACAGAGCACGCTATCAGAATTTTAAAACCTCAAGGGCTTTTTTGGCCTTCGGGGTTTTTTTATGCCGACCCGAATCCCGTTCGCATTAGCAACGGCTCGGGCGGCTAAGTCAGGGAATCCCGGCAGTAGGGCGACGGCCAAGCTCTACTGCCGACTCCCCGCAAAAGGAGAATCAATATGGCAATCCCAGATCAAGCATTGGCTGCCGAAAAAAAAGCCGACGAAATGTTGGAAAAAATGATCAATGACGAGACCCCCGGCGAAGAAACACCGGATCTCGACATTGAAGGAGAAGAAAAGGAAGTCGTTCCGGAAGGTGAGGAACCCGGTCAGGAGCCCGGCGAGGAGCCTGTAGAGGGCCAGGAAGAAGATGCCCCGAGAGAGGATACGGTTGATTACTGGAAGCAGCGTTTCAAGGTGGTGGAAGGTAAATTGGGGGAAGTCACTACCCTTGTCGATCGAGTCAATAGCCTGACGATCCAAAATGCGGAGTTGTCCCGGCTGTTGACTGATGCCCGAAAGCCCAAAGAAGATGAGGGGGATGAAGAACCCCCGGAAGATGGGCAGACCTTCCTTAACCTCATGACCGAGGAGGAACGGGAGGTAGTCGATAGGGATCTCGGTGAGGATTCTCTCGACATTATCGGTAAAGTCGTTCAACGGATAGCCGATGATGCCGTGAAGCCGGTCAAGGATAATGTTGAGACGATCCACAGGGAAACCGCGAAAACCAAGGAAGAAGCATATTACGATACCCTCGACGCCGCTTTCCCTGATGGTGAGTGGGAGCGGTGGAACAAGGACCCGAATTTCAATAACTACATGGCGACCCAAAAACTCCCCTATACCGATACTCCCTACAAGATTGTCCTCCAGGAAGCGGATCGGGCCCTTGATGCCGGTAAGGTCATCGAAATCATCAACGATTACAAAAAAGCGAATGATCTTCCGGTGTCTCGGAAGAAACCCGTACCGGAGAAGAAACCCGGGCCTCCGAAAAAGCAAGAACACGTTGACCCGAAACGCGGTGCAGGGCCGGAAATTCCGTCAACCACCACAGGAGACGGAAAAATCTGGACCGTGAAGGAAATTCGGGAATTCTACAAGGATTCCGCGATCGGGAAAAAGTACACCGAAGAAGAACGGCTAAAAATAGATAAGGATATTTCCAACGCCCACTTGGAAGGGCGGATCAAACAATAAAATTTCCGGGTCTGACGAGCGAGGGTTTTTACCCGAGTGGCGGGGGCCGGTTCTCCCGCCAGCCTGGACAGTAGCCAACCGGGGTGAATCTACCAAAAAAAAGGAGATGAATTATGGCAGATTATCCAGTTTCGGTAGGCGTTACAACCATGTCTTCAACGTACATTCCGGAGATATGGAGTGGTAAAACCCTTGTTAAATTTTATAAATCGACGGTGTTCGGGGAAATCGCGAACACCGACTATGAGGGTTAATTGAGATAATTTGGCCCTCTTTAAACCCTGTGAATTGCTGGAACACCCTAAAGCCTGTACGCCACAACGTGGCCGGTAACGGCGAGCGTGATGGCCTGAAAAGCGACAGGATGAAACAATGGGCAATCAGCAGCCAAGCCCCCCGGAAACGGGGTGAAGGTTCAACGACTAAGGGAAGTAGCCTAAACTTCGGCAAGGCAAAACCCTCACGAGCGCAGGGCTTTTTTTCGAGGTTTCTTGTCAGGGCCTCTACCTTTTTTGCCGATATGGTGTTTTGCGGTATGTGCGGAAAGCGGCATTATTTCAAGGTTCTCAATGCGATTGTCGGCTTTGTCTCCATTTATGTGATGGATCAATTCCCTTGGGTCAAGGATTCTGCCAAGGCGTTCTTCCATGACAAGCCGATGCTTTCTAACGTACCCTTTGCTGTCAGCGTGTGGGTGTTCAGGACATTGGACCATGATGTATCCGTTGTGCGTAATGATGTACCCTTTATGGTATCTGTCGGGAATGGCGATTCCGTGTTCTCTTCCTGCCCTGGAAATAGAGGAAGAGGAAAACTTAAGGATTTTGCCAATTTCGGGGGCAGTAAAGCCTTTAGCAGCAAGCCCCTTCACTTTGTCAGTGGGTACAGTTCGGCGCTTTTTTTCAATGCCAAACCTATTCATGTAATTCAGGACACATTTTTTACTGACACCATATTTTTGGGCAATTTTTACGGTAGAGTGAAGATCGCTGTAGTCTTCCTCAAGCATTTGCTTGGTAAACACTACATTAAGTATTCTTCTTCCTTGCATAACTTAACCTCCTGTGTTTTGGGTAACTATATCACCATAAGCACCCATTTCGCAAGTAAAAAGATGATATAGTCTGAGCTTGTCGGAGACGGCAAGAAGGCAGGATAAAGAGCCTGTCGATAACACAACTGGAAATCAAGGCATACGGCGATAAGGTCCACATCCGGATTATCCCCGACATTACCATCAATGACTATACCATCGGGCAAAAGCTCAACCGGGAACGCCCGGCCACGGCAGACGTTGAACTCGATATCGATCATGGCAAGTATTACTCGTTCAAGATCAACACGGTCGAGAAAACCCAGGCGGACATCAACTATATTGAAAAGTGGTCCGACGATGCCGGGCAGCAGATGTCGATTAAAATTGATAGTGATATTCTGGGCGATGTTTACTCCGATGCCCATGCGAGCAATGCCGGGGCCACGGCGGGGGTTAATTCCTCCGCGTTCGATCTCGGTACGGCGGCAGCCCCGGAGAGCATCGATAAAACCAATATTCTCGATTATATCGTCGATCAGGGGACCGTCCTGGATGAACAGAACGTTCCGCAAACTTCCCGGTGGTTGCTCTTTCCCCCGCTTTTCTGCGGTATGATCAAGAAATCCGACCTGAAAGACGCTTCATTGGCCGGGGACGGAGTATCGATCATGAGGAATGGGAGGCTTGGGACCATCGACCGATACACCATTTATTCAACCAACAACCTGAACTCTACTGCGGGCGTTTTCGATTGCATGTCGGGACACCCGACCGCCATCACTTTCGCCTCTCAGTTGGTCGAAAACCGGATCATCCCGGATCCTGACGACTTCGGGGATATCATGGAGGGTCTACAGGTCTTCGGGTACAAGGTTATCAAGTCCGAATCCCTGGTTCATTTCGTGGCCCAGAAAGCGTAAACCAAACGGGGACCAGGTGTCCCCGTAATTCAAAAAAGAAGCATTGGAGGACATAATTTATGGCTACTTATACCGGTACAATCAACGTCGGGGCGACCGAAATATCGAACCTCGAATTTCACAGAATGTTCGTGATGAAAATGCGCCTGGTTATCGCCACGGAGATGGCGGCCCAAACCACACCCGCTGCGAACGGGTATTTCACCATTGCGGACGTGATCAAGATGGCCACATGGCCGGCGCGGTGTGTGCCGCTGCTCCTTATGACTGAAGTTGTTACGCCATCCACGGCCGCGGCCACGGCGGATATCGGGTTTGCAGGGGGGCAGGAGCTTGAAGCGGGTTTCGATTGCGACGCGGCCGCGGGAACCTGCACCACGGATAGCTGCATGGATGCGGCGGTTGCCTCCGGTTTCATAGACGGTGATACCGTCGATTTCGAGGTTTTGACCGCGAATATGTCCGATGGCGATTACAGGTTCTATATCGTCGGCTTCGATATGGACGCCTGATCGTAAACACCTTTTTTACCAAAAAACCTGAAAACCGGGGTTTACAGCCCCGGTTTTTATTTAAGAGGAGATGAAAATGCCTAAATTTCTAAGGAAATCAGACCCGACTTCAACACAGATATTCAATTGGAGCGCGGCTCAGGCTGCCAAACCGGGCATGATCGAATGTGACGAAAAGGGTACGCCAACCATGTCATTGGCCCTGGAACCGAGGGCCAGGGGGAAGTACATTTCCCAGATGAACAAAGCCGACCTCACCCGGTTCGTAAAGGAAGAATACGGCCTTGAAGTCGATCAGGAGATGAGGGTGGAGGATGTCCGGGCATTCGCTACGGGGGAAAAGGCCGCAAGGGAAGAGGCTGTTGCAAAGTTGATCGAAAGCCTTTTCGGGAAGGCCATAACGCGCGGGGAGTCTCCCGACGATGACTTTCGATGATATCATTGGAGATCTCGGGAACGACCCTACGGGGCCCCAGGAGGGCATGAAGAAGGACTTGATCCTGAAGGCCTTACAGGACCTTTGCCGAAAGACGTTTGCCTATTCGGAACTATTCGCTTTCCTTTCAACTGCCGGGACCTATGAGCACACCTTGACGCCTTCGGTGTCGAATACGTCCGTTATCGGGGTATTGCCGAACAGTGCCCGGATTGCAACAGTCAATTCCCCCGTTCCATCGGCGGCAGCCGGAACCGATGCGGGAGTTCTCGTGAGCGGCACGACCTATTATTACAAGGTTACGGCCTGTTGTGATGATTATCGCGAAACCCTTCCGTCTTCGGTTTGTTCAGCGAAAGCCGACGCCAACGGGAGCATCGATATCAGTTGGTCCGCTATCGAGAATGCCGACAGCTACAAGGTTTATGGCCGAACAGACGGCAATTGGCTCTATATGGCCGAGGTCACGTCAGGGGTTGCGTATACTGATGATGGGAGCGATACACCGGCTGGAGCCATCCCCACGAAAAGCCCCCTCATGCGAGACATCAAGCTTGTCAACGAAGCCTTCCTACAGACCTTCAACCGTTATTGGAGGGGTTATGAGAGCGACAACGTTACCGGCGTGATCTATGACGGAAAAACGACACTGGCCCTGAATAGAATTCCGGTAACAACGGGGATAGGCTTTCAGGTGCAGCAGGTCCTTTACCCTACCGGCGTAATCGACATTCCGACCGTCCTTGAATCCTACGTGAGCGCAATCACCGATTTCGTCAAATGGCGACTCTACGTCATGCCCCCATCCAAAACGATCACATGGAGCAATATCGATTTGGGCTTGCAGTACCGGAAGGATTATTTTCGGCAAATGTTCGAACTTCGGGGGAAGGTCGTGAGGAGCTTCGGGGGTGAACACAGGGTAACGCCTCAGTTTTTTTGTTAAGCGAGGTAGGCTATGAATCGTAAATTTCCATTGATCATTGTACTATTTCTGGTTCTTTTCTTTTCCTGCCACTCCTTGTTTGCGGCCTCCCGGAGCACGAACGACAAGACCGTTGCGGATCTCGTTGCAGAATCCCGGTATCTTCTTGATGCGATAACGGAAAGCGGCACAACCGACCCGATGTTCCCCGATGCCTTCATGGAGGTGTGGGTAAACAACGGGATTAAGAACGTCGCCTCCTGGACGCATTGCGTGGAAGACTCCGAACGGCATATTCTGAACAGCGGTACGTCCGAATATGCCATGACCTCCAATTACATCACCATCAAAAAGGTCATGTATCAGAGCGGGGCGACTGATTACAAATCGTTGACCCACGGAACCGACGATGCAAGAGGAAAAAACGAAGGTAACGTTGCTCATCCAGAGTTCTGGTATGAGGGGATTGGTACGGTCGGCGTTTACCCCCTGCAGGATGCCGAATACACCACAGTCACAGGCAACACCATCTATGTGACGTTCGTTCCCACCCACACGACTCTTGCCGCAGGCGACACCGTTACGACCCCGCAACAATACAACGATTTGATTGTCTACTATACGGTCGCCAAAGCCCTTTTCAAAGACCGGAAGCTTACTGCACTCAGGGTTGTCATGGAACTTTACGCAATGGAAGCCGATCGATACAGGCAGGATTTCATATACAAGCCAAAAAAATCATTGGATGAGGTTGTAAATCAATAATCGGGAGAATTTAAAATGAAAAAAATATTGATCAGTTTATTTCTGGCATCCCTTTTAATTCCTGCCTTTTCGTATTCGGCGGATAGCAGCACATATACCCTTGATCTGGGGGCCGGGATTACCTACCCCTCCGATGGAGACCCGCCTTCCGGCACGACTATGGTGGGGTCCGGTACGTCGATTCTCGTAATTTCCACAAAAGGGCTCAAGAGGTCGCACGGAAGAAATACTATCGCGAATATCGGGGAACTTGAGGGTTATTTCACCTTTCAGCTATCGGAGGTCACGCCCTGCCAGAGCCAGTTGAGCGCAGGCGGGGACTGGTCAGGCACGACGCTTACGGTGCAGTACAAAACCTCGAACCACGACACCGATGAGCATTGGGCCGCCGAGACCGCCACAACCATCCTGAACGGCGTTGCCATATCCGGCACCACGCGGGTAAAAGTCAACATGACGCCCACCTGGGCCAAGTTTATGAGGCTGGAAGTGGTGTCGGGCATTACCGCTCTCGGATGGTTGAGCGGCGTGCTGTACGCGAAATAGGGGAATGTTTTGAAAAAGAAATTTATTTTTTCATTTTTGGCGGTCTTTGCGATTCTTTCATTTTCATTTTTTGCATGGGGTTGGATGCACAAAGGACCGTGGGACGGTACAAAACCATGGAGCAGGTTTGTCCCATGGAAGGTCTTATTCCCGGCAGGAAATCCGTGCTGGTCGGACGGAGAATCAAGCCTTTATACTTCTTCATCTGCGAACAAGTCTATCGTTCGTTGGTCGGACGGAGAATCTTTTCTTATTGAGGGAAATCCATGAAAAAATTAATTTTATTCTGCGTTTGTTTAATCGTTTTTTACGTGCCGACAGCCTGCTTTGGTGCGGCTTATACGGCCACCGGGGACGGTCTTTTTGAGGCTGCGGCCACCTGGGGCGGCGGGGGATGGCCGGACACAGCGGGCGACACATTTACGATTCCGGCGGGCATGGCGGTACTCGTTTCACAGGAACACCGGCACGCCCTCGGGGAATCACAGGTGAACGGCACGCTTGGAATCGCCACAAATCTGAACAATACGGTAGGTTTGCGTTTTGGGGATGCGGACCTGAATGTAGCATCCGGGGCCACACTGATAATGCTCGAACAGGAAACGGGAGGGGTCAACTTGCCCGTCGAGTCCGGAGACACGGCTTACCTGGAGTGGGACACAACGGCTGATAATGCCTCCGGGGTGTCTTTGGCTCAGGGGGCGATATTCTGGGCCAAAGGCACGTTGAGCGGCACGACTTATGTAGGGGCCTTGGCCGATGACGCTGAAAGCCACGACGACGACAACGACATCAAAACCGTCTCCGCCATGGGCTGGAGTGTCGGGGACGAGTTGGCCATACACACCAAGCACACATGCCTAACATCTACTTGCTACCTGACCGATGTTTCCTTTCGTAAAATCAACGCCATATCCGGCACATCTATCACGCTTGAAGCCTACGGGGGCAACCCTGCGGCAGACAGCGGAGTAACGACCGTAAATACGGGCTGCGGGAGCACATGGACAGCGAGGGTTATCAACCTAACACGGAATGTCCGGGTCGAAAAGGTGGATTATTTGCCTAACCCAGGCAAGTACGGTGGGACAAACAGGCCGAGAATTGTTCACAACGCTACGGCACACGGTAACTTTGAAGTCACCCTTAGCAAAATATCCATCGCTGGGCACAGCCAGATTGATTTGCCTGTCGGATACAACGACCTTTGGGAACTCGATGACGTGGTCATAAAACACCAGGGGTACGCTTTTGACGAAAATAGCCAAGGCTTTGATTTTAACGGTGTCGCAACTAACCTGTCTTACTTTTGCGAAGATGGATGTATTGAAGTAACTGCTGATGGCTTTATTTTTGCAAACACGGGAGCTTATCGTAACACCAACAGGGGAATCACCTCCGACGCTGATTATTTTGCGATCAGGTATCTATCGAGCGGAACGCTAGTTAACTCTACGTTTACGGGCGATGTCTACGCAAGCTATGGTACTCACCTTGGAGGCTACAACAATATTTTTAACGGCACTCATTTTTTTGGCAACGGATACACGATGTTTTGGGGCGGAACTGGGCACACTTTTATAAATTGTGAGTTCGGCTGGACGCCTGAAGGGTCAGGGGTGACGAACGTCTCCGACGACTGGTGAAGCTGTCAGCAATTAGAGGCCAGGTTGGTCAATTGTAAAACAGAGGGCAGGGGCAGCGATAACGGAACGACAAAAACTGGCGGGTTTCAATTCGGATCAAGGACATACGAACATGCCCATACCATTATAACCAGCGAACATCACGACCAGGTTTTAAACGCACACTATACATGGTTTCGGAACGGAGACATAGAAAAAGTTGCCGCCGACGATTCCGGTGTGACGCCAACACAGAACTCAATGGGGGTTTCCGGTGGAGATGTCATTGAGTGCAGGTTTGTTTATTCTGATGTGAATGAGGTGTCCCCCCTATCCCCGATTCGGAATCACCAGGTTTGGGCGCAGGCGGATACAACAAAGACATATCGGTATTATATCCAATCAAACTATACAACAAACATCACCGATATCAAGCTAACCGCCGAATACCTGGACACCGCATCGAGCGGACATATCGCCACAAAAGAGGCGACCGCTACCATAGCTCCGAGGTCAAATACGGCAGACTGGAGCCAATACATAGAAATTGAGGTCACACCGGCAGAAGACGGCTGGGTTCGTCTGCAACTCGACATTTACCAATACGAGGCGTCCAAGTACGTTTGGGTGGACCCGGAAGTGAGGTATTAATGCGCATACGCGCGATTCAAATATTTCTGATTTTTTTTGTCGTTGTAATATCGTCTATTGCCACGGGTGCGCCCAGAAGCATCGTATTTGACGGCAAGCTGGAAAAGCTGGCTCCCTCCATCGCCCTCCAGGACGGCTCAGTAAAAGAACTCCGGAACGTCCAGCGACCGAACCCGACCGTTCCTCTCGGGTGGGATAGGCGAACAGGGAACACCAAGTACAATACGACCGCTATTGCATCGGATGAAGTCAAGGGTATATTCCAGTATGTCAACGCAGAGCACGATATCCATGCCTTTTATGCCCAATGTGGTGATGCCATCTATACGGGAAGCACATCCCCGCCAAGCGAAGGGACTTTTTTGTCTTCTACCGCTTCGGGCCGGGAAGCCCACAATGACGGCAATGCAGCATCGGACCCTTACGGGAACGAATCGGGAACAACAACAGGGTTTACCCATGTCGGTCTTGATAGCGGTAATTCGTTCTATGCAAACCCCACGGCTGTTGCCGTTGGCTCATATTCTCTTTGTGCCAACGGGAATGAAGCCGGTGCTCCCCCGATGGACACCCGGTTTTATAAGGATATCGGAACCGACTGGAGCCTTGTGGATGGCGGAAGATATACGATCTCTTTTTCATGGCGACACGTAGGGGCAGGCGGCGATTGGTTTGTAAGGCTGGCATCTTCCACAAATGGTGCGAGCGGACAAGATTTAGCGGATATGGTTGAAAGCACTGATACGACATTCGTTTCAGTAACCTATACCTTCACTTATTCAACCTCATACAGATATTTGGTTTTCAAGGAACACGGGGGCACTAATGATGGCGGCGTTTATGTCGATAATTTAAGTCTCCGTGAGCATTTCGATTACAGCATGGACTCCGGCACGTCTCCCCTTTTCGGAGAACGAATCAATGACGATATGGTTTGGGCCGGAACGGGGACCACCCCCTTCGCCTATTCGGGAGGCGCCACCTACCCCGATGCCTTTCTTGTCAAACACGAAACCGGAACGACCCTTTATGTGGACGGTTGGGACAGGGTAAGGGATAAACGGCAGGACACGAACATTTCCCTCGTCGCCCACTCCGGCGCATCGGAAATGATGTATTGGGGCTTTAGAAGGCGGTTGGATGGATTTACATTGGACGTTCTTAGTGGCGGTACTGAGATCGGCGGCGGGGTCACGCTGGAAGCCCGGAGGTCCGGTACATGGACAGCCGTTTCAAACCTCACCACGCTTTCAACGGATACGCGAGTCGTTGCATCATGGGATGCATCGATCGATGATGACCCCTATCTGCTGCCGGGGACCAAGACACACCTTTACTGGTACAGGTCCGGGGTCACGAATGACGTTACGGACGGTATCAAGGCATGGCGGGTACGCATAAATGACCGCATGGAGGAAATGACCAACCTTTGGAGCGGGTATTATGATATCGCGCTCGGTTGCCTGCTTTCCTCTGTTACCGGGTACACGGATTACTCGGGTGAGGTCACGGACGGCACGGATGCCGAATACGTGGACGTTGGCGGGTTGACGACCTCCTATGCGCTTTATGTGGGGTTTGCTAATCCGGCATTTGGGATCAAATTAAACATTGTTCCGGAAAACCCGAACCTTGGGACATCATGCACACTTTCCACCGTAAAATATTGGGACGGGAGTAACAATACATGGACTTCGGTGGGCACGATTCAGGACGGCACCAGTTACAACGGGTATGCCCTCGGGCAGAGCGGTACAGTCCAGTGGGATGGCGGGTCGATTCACGAAGATAAAAGGGTTTTAGGCGGGATACTGACGCCTCTCTATTGGTATGAACTGAAATGGAGCGTCACTCTCCCGAGTGATGTTTATATATGGGAGGTAGCGCAACTCGAAAAGCCCTCCACCATCCCGCCCTTTCCGAAATATGACGGGGTGATCGAAAGTAACGGATATGCGGTTTACTGGCCGGGAAACAGGTTTAAGAACGGCCTTGACTTCGCGCAGATGGGGTATCCTTACATTAAAAACGGGCCATTGCAGGGTCAGAGCGGGCCTATCTTCGGGCCCGGGACGGTGAACGCTGTCACAAGGATCTCGGACTACCTTATTGTTTCGACCAAAAACCCCTATCGGCTGTATTTCCTTGAGGGGAAGGTTCCGGGCAAGTGGGACAGCCTCAATATCGCATCGACTGTGGGCGCGGTAGGGCCTCATGCCATGATAACGATCGAGGACGCCGTAAGGCGTTTTTCAACAACGAAATCCGTTCACGCAGGCATTTTGATGTCCCATGACGGCGTTTATTTGGCCGAGCGGGTTGTGATTAACATTTCCGGGCCGATTGCCAATTATTGGGACACCGGATCTACCCCGTACATTGAACCGGATTACATGCAGGACGTTCACGCCTGGATCGATTACAGGCGAAAACTGGTTCTCTTTGCCGTTCCGATGCACTTCGACAGCACCCAGACCACAAAGAACGTGATTCTTCCATACAACTACCTCACTGACGAATGGTACGACATCTGGATGCTGGCCGATGACGCCAGTTGCGGAATTGATCTTATCGGAAACGACGACCAGCGAATGGCCTATATGGGGGATTATAACGGGTATGTCCACCGGATGAATACGGGGGCCGATGACAACAGCACGAAGATTGATCATTATTTGGTCACATCGGACATTATCAACCCGGAAGTTCCCGGGGCGCTCAATTATCAAAGTATTCTCCGATCGGTAAAAATCAAGGCGAAAACATGCGATTCGGGAGACGTTGAAGTGGTGACGTACCCGGACGGCCATAAAAGCGGGGTTACGTTGGACTCAATTTCTCTGACGAACAGCGGCTACAATTGGGTTGCCGGAAGGATTCAGGCCGAAGAAAGGGGGGAATCGTTTTCTTTCAGGTTCAGGAGCGGGATAGACGACGCGAACGAATATCTTGATGATTTCGTGGGGTTTACGGTCGATCTCGATCCTTTGAGGGAGACGCCTTTTAACTGATCAGTTCAAGACAGTTTTTTGTAGGGTTATACTTGTGCCAATAAAGAGGCTCATCAATGCCATAAAGATAATGTTTCATTTTTGGCAATGCCTGATCCGGGCAAGTAGGTATAAAAACTTGGATGACGCGATGCTTAGAAATCAATGTATCACACAGTATACAGGTTAATGTAATAAATATAAATACCATGAATCCAATGAACGTTTTTTTCATGTCGTGACCTCTTTAGGCTTTAAGAAAACGATATCAAGGGAAACCACAAATGTAAAGCTAAAACTTTGGTGACCAAGGTTTAGTGAGGTTTGAGGTAATGAATATGAACACCGCAACGATTGAGCCATGTTTGATTTTAACAGTAGGCTTGCCGAGAAGTGGCAAGAGCACGTGGGCACACAAGCAAAAATGTCCAGTTGTGAACCGGGACGCTATCCGCCTTGCCTTGCATGGACAGGCGTTTATCGTTAACGCTGAGCCGATGATTACAGCCATTGAAGAATACATGGTTAAATCCCTATTTCTTGCGGGGCACAAAAAAGTCATTGTTGATGCGACGCACTTGAAAGAAAAGTACATCAAAAGATGGGATGTTGGTCCATGGGACTTGCAAACACACATTCTTACAACATCAAAAGAAGTTTGCATTGAGCGAGCAAAGGCAGACAACAGAGAAGACTTAATACCAATAATCGAAAGAATGGCAGGGGACAACGAGTGGGACAACCGATCCTCGCAATAGATTTTGATGGCGTTTTACACAGTTATTCAAGCGGATGGCAGGGACCACGCAATATTCCTGACCCACCTGTAGAGGGATCCATTGAATGGCTGGAAGACCTTTTAGGGTGTCCTGATTATTTCGGGATAGGGCCCCGATATAAAGACTTCAGGGTTATGATATTTTCATCCAGAAGTCGGTATATTGGTGGACGCAGGGCAATGAAAAAATGGCTTGTGAAGCATGGGTTAGATGTCAATTACCTTGAGCTTATTAAGTTTCCGCTTATGAAACCTCCTGCTTTTTTACAAATTGACGATAGGGCTATTGCTTTTAATGGCCAGTTCCCGACAGTGAAAGAAATGAAGGCTTTTAAGCCGTGGAATAGGAAATGAAATTATGAAAATCCTGTTTCTCATAATCTTTTTAACGGCTGGCCCGAAGATATTTGACATGAAATACGTTCCGTCTATGGAGGCAGCCGAAAAAGCCGTCGAAAGATACAGGGAAAAAGAGACCTATCCGGCAAGCATCCTGTACGAGTTTGATGTGGAAACGAAAGAATTCAAGCAACTGAAGAAACCATGGAATGAAAAAGATCCGGAATATATCATTATGCCTTCTCGCCCTGCTTATACTGGCGACAACCATTCAGGCGGCCCTCCGCCTGCCGGGAATGGGGAGTGATGAAGATACGTTGAGTGATCACATCGGGCGTACACAGGAATCAGACATTGAACCCGCGAGACCGATGGACAGGGAAGGCAAGCAGATAATAAGAAAGAACCCCGTTCGAAAGGCGTCAGAGGACAAGGCCCCATGGAAAGGGGATGGCGAGATTGACAGCCTATGGGACATGGAGCTTGATTATTACCCCCATGCGGAAACAACTCCCTGGAACTTTAAGGATTTCCCGATTATTGAGGACTTTTATCAAAATCCCCCGTTTGTTGATGGATACGCGCAACCGTGGTTCAGATGGGGGGGGACTCCGGAAGATGCCGATATTCCCGAAGGAATCGGGGCATACGTAACAGGATGCGTGATTTCAATGCCCTCTCATGTGACGAACTGTTATCAGCCTATTTTTGGAAAATTTGTAATAAAGCCAACCGCAGTTACAAGCATAAAGGTTTATGGCGCTGCCAAGCTTCTATCTTATAACGCTGAAACAAATGTTATCGCCATAATGCCGCTTTTTAAAGATGCCCGATGGGTGGGGATTTTTACCGACACGGTTAAGGTCGTTGCGACCGGCATGACGTTATTGGGAGGGAAAAAGTATTACGGCGAATGCGAAGCCACTATAGCTTTTTCCTGTACGGATTGTTGGGTTTACTTGGGTTATCTCACACCTGCCGGCGCGGGGGTTCTTTGCGGACCATCTAACGCGACAGGCTGTAGATCCGATCCATTTGATTTCAACCTTATAATAGGCGATAGCCGATGGTCCCCGATGGCCGGGAAATGCCGGGATACTTATAACTTAGCGACATGGACACCAGGATCATTACCCGCCCCTCCGGGATACACGCCCCATACCTTCGCCCTGGCTAACGGGTGTGGCGGATGTGGCGCTGGTTGCTATGCAGGTATGGGCGTCAGGTATTGGGAGTGGGCATGCGAAGATTAACATACGTTCTTTTAGGTATTTATATTGCCCTGTTGTCTTATGCCTTGATCGATCTGCAGGTCAGGCTTGAAAAAGGCGACCAGCACCAACATGCCATAAACATGGCGACCAGAAGGGTAGTGAATTTAGCCCATTACCGAATAATAGACAATCGAAAATTAATAAGCGCGGTGCTTTCCGATTTCGGGGTTCGCCTTTCAATTATAGAGGGAACCAGGAAGCAAGAATTGAGTAATGACATGACCATAAAACGAAAACCCGGAGATTGAGGCCGTAAAAAATCCGGGCGGGTCCCGGAAAATGCCGGAAAAGGCAAGTTGGAGGACTAAATGAGAGACTATTTTACCGAAAACATGGAATTGATGGCAAGGCAGGGCGGTTTCGGTACGGCTGCAATCGCCCCAATCCTTAGAGAACGCAATCAATACGCCCTCGGGAAAAAGAGGCTTCGTGAAGAGCAGGCCGAAAGCAAAAGGCGGTTCGATGTCAGCACAGAGCAATGGGAAAAAGATTTTGCTTTAAAAGAAAAGGAGTTACTGGACCGGATCGCCAGGCTGGATGAACAGCTTGAGATGCAAAAATCGAACACTGAATTCACTCAAGGAATGACCTTTTATAATCAGGGCGCGGGGCCGAAGGAGGGGCGGGAGGCGTTCAGGACTAAATTCGCCCCGGGATTAACGACTGAACCATATTACGATGATCCTGTTTTCGGAAATATGTACGGGTCAAACGCCTATTCCATGATGGACAGAAGAACCGGCGGCGGCGGCGGGTTTTCCGGGGGCGGAACTGGCGGCGGGTCTTTTACGCAGGATGTCAGTTTCCTTAATAATTTGGCTGGTCAATACGGAACGGGCCTCAAGCCTGCCAATATGGGGGGCCCTGGACTTCGGGAGAGGACCTACGACAACATCATGAGGGCACTGAATAAAAGATTAAGCAGCTCAGGGAGGCGATGGGGATGATAATTTCAAGGGACATGCCAAGGGGATACGATAACATCAAGGCCGAACGGGATGATCTGGTCAGGCAATTAAACGAATTGAACGCCCAAAAGGTCAACACGTCAACATCCTATGGGGCTTTCGACCCCGATGCCAGCATTGAGCACGGATACCGTGACGCACGACAATGGAACATGGAAGACATAGCCTCGAAAATGAACCGGATCAACCAGCTAAGGAGGTCTCAGCAGACCTACAATAGAGGTAATTGGGATACTGACAGGGAGCTGCAAGGGCTTGAGGCCGATATGGCGCAAGAGTCGGGGCGTCAACGATTCTGGGATGATTACATGAAGGGGGTCAATGCCGATGCTGCATGGTGGGATGATCAAATGAATCAGAACGTTATCCTATCGGAGAGAACCCCGCCTGAAGGATCTCAGTCGTTTGAGGGTGCAGGGGATCGCTATAGAAGGGAACCGGGGCGGACTTACGACCCCATGCCCGAGCTTCACGGATATGTTCCGGAAGGCGGCCAGCATCTTGGGTCATTCTCTAATAGGGGCGTTCCTGCCTTGAGGGGTAGGGGTGAATTAAGGGGCATTGAATCGGAGGCAGTGAAGCACCGGAGAAAAAAGGAGCTTGAGGAAATCAAACATTTCGGGAAAGAACGGCTCACAAGGAAGCAGATGGCCGATATCGATATCAAATTAGAGGCTGAGTATGACGATAAATATACGGATGCCATGGGGAACGTCGTAAAAAACGCTCCTGATTTGTTGGAATACAAAGCCGAAAGATGGCGGCAGTTGTCCGGTCCTATGGAAGGTAGCGGACAGGGGCGGGCAACAGAAACGCAGAGAATCCCCCCAGGCGCGGACATCATAGCGGACATCATTCAAAACCGCTTCATGGGTTCTGATGAGGAAAAGACACAACTCGCCATGGAGGTTATCCCTTTTCTTGAAAGTGGCGATATTGAAGGAGCGAAAAACTTACTCAAAAAGGCGATTATGGCGAAAAACACAGGGACAACAGAAACAGGGGCGTATTCTCCAGGGGTGATAGAAAGAATTAGAAGCAGGAACCCTAAGCCAGTTTATGACTTACCAGGAGCCCTTAGATCAAGGCTCAAAGACAAATTTAAGCCAGATACGAACGAAGAAAGGCTACAGAGATCAGAGTGGACAAGAAGGGTAATTCCAAGAAGTTACAGGTAAACAATGCCATACTCAGATGAACTAATAGCCTATCTTTCAGGCGTTCATGATATCTCCACTAATCCATCGGAACCGGACAGGCAGGCGATAACTCCTATGGGCGAGGGGAGCGGAGGCAATTCCCTTGTCAGTTACCTCTCAGGAGTTGATGTGGGAACAGAGGAAGGCCCTGCAATCACTCCGAGGCCTGAAACCACCATGGGGGGCCTTTTATCCGCAGGCGGCAGGGGTTTTCCCGAAGGCGTGACGACCGAAATTCCGTCAATGGTTGGCGGGGCTATTCAATTCACCGGATCGAATATATCCAAAGTCGCTCCATCGGTAGGGGAACCCTTTGAGTGGTTGGGTGAACTGGTCAAGGATTGGGCCGAGGAAACATCAAAGAACCTGTACGGGGAAGCCCCAGAGGATTTATCAGAAGCGGAACGGATCGTCTATGAAGGTTCAAAAATGCTCGGGCCTTCTCTCATCCCCACTGGTGCGGTAATAGGCGGGGCAAGAGCCCTGTTGGGCATAGGCAAGCTCGTTAAAGCGGCCAAAATGACCAAAAACGCTGTTGAAGCCGCAAGCCTGATGAAAAAGGCCGCAAGCCTCGCAAAGACAGCCAACAAAATAGGCTCGATAAGTACCGCTGGCCTTTTCGGTTTGTCTCAGGCCCAACAGAGCGTTGATACCGGGATGGAGAGGGCTGAAATGCTCGAAGCCCGTGGAGACCTTGAGGGGGCTCAAAAGGCAAGGGAGGCGGCGCAGGGAATAGGCCCGTACCTTTCCGGCGGCATTGAGGCTGTTGGTGAATATTTCGGAACAAAATATTTAGGTAAACTTCTCGGCCTATCTGAAGCGGAAATATTAAAACGAGGGGCCAGTAGAGTCGTTAAAGACTTTTTAAGAACTCTCGGGGTTGAAATTGGCACTGAAATAGGTCAGGCAGGGGGGCAGGCTTTTGTCGAGAAGGCTACCGGGATCAGACCGGAAGCCGACCCGATCGCTGAAGCCCTTGACGTTATCGGCCCAACTGCCTTTATGACGATCCTTACTGGTGGTTTGGGTGGTGGTGCTTCAATTCTTCCCGGTGCCGAAAGAACCCCGGAACAACCTTCCCCCAGGGGCCTTACCGACGACCAAAAGGAAAGCATCGTTACCCAAGCTCAGGCGAGACTCAGGGACCCGAACGACCCCTTTTCACCCGACGATGCCAATTCCCTGATTAAAAAAATTGAGGACATGGGTGAACCCGATCTCGCTGAAAGGCTGAAGGGTTTCGTTGGAGAGTTTCAAAGGATTCGGGAAAGAGACCTCCTGAAAAGCAGGAAGGGCGAAGAACCCGGCCCGGTTGTTTATCCGAAAGGCGATGAAATCCTTGATTTGGATAATCTTGTGCAAGCCCCTCTCCCGGCCCTCATGCCCCGAGAAAGGGAAAGGGCCCAACAGGTTCGACGGATTTACCCCCCTGAAGGCCAAATGATAGGCGACACATGGACTGAAGGCACCGGGGAGATACAAACCCCTTATCCGGGGCAAGAAAAGCTTGCAGGACCGATTTTAAGGCTCCGTGCGCCGACCGATGAACCCGGCCCACCCATCGAGATGAGGCAGGGGATTGAATCCGATGTGTATTTTCCCGAAGGGTACACTCAGGCGGGTGAAACCGTTCGACCGCAGGGGCCTATCACGACCAGGGAAGAACGGCAGTTGCAGGAAATTGTTGAAAGGCTCGACAGGGAACGAAGGGAACGGGGCGAGAGAGAAGAAGGCCCTTACAATGCGATTCCCCCGGAAATTGAGACAATAACTCCCGATGAAGGGGAAGCGGAACCACCCCCCACCCCCCTCGCCGACCTTCCCGAGCACATCACGGAAACGGCCATACTCATGAAGGACGGCACGACTTATACCGGGAAGATGCACCATGAGGCGTATGACAAAATCCCCGTCGAGGAGCAGGAGAACATCGAGGACGATGAGGGGTTCCTGACATCGAAAGGCCGCTATCTCTCCCGCCTGGAGGCGAACCACCTCGCGCGGGACTGGAAGGGGGACGTGCTGGACGTTGAGGAAATAGACGCCACGGAGTTGATCGGGATGGAGGTTGCGCCGGAGAAGGAAGAAGCTCCTACGGTAGAGGGGGAGCCCGCGAAGGGTAAAGAGCCGTGGGAGATGACGAAGGATGAGTATTTTTCAACTAAACCAATAGTTGCCCTTCGTGGCCCTAACGGTGAGATTTACAAAGGCAAACCAAGGGAAGTACACTTTCAGCTTTACGAAAGATTGCCTGAAGAAGTTCAGAAATCCTTAAAATCTAAAGATAGTGGATGGTGGCATGATGGAGAATACTATGAGCGATATCAGGATGTTCCTGGGTTTGAAAATAAAACGCCACCAGAAGCGAATGAGAGGAATTTAAAAACCCAGCTTGAACATAGGTCGGCTATTATGGCTCAAGCGAAAAAAGACGCCTCTTTAGTTCCCGAAGCGGTGCAGGCCGAGTACCCGGAGATTTTCAAACCCCCCACCCCCCAAGCTGAGGAAGGAGCGCGGGAGGGGGAGGAAACCCCGACAAATGACGGCAAAACACCTAAATGGAAGGTTCTGCCATCCAGCACTCCCGACGAAACAATTTCAGACCGTTTAGCGGGTAAAAAATCTGCTACTGTCGGCATCTTGATTGATACAGAAGATAACTCAGAATTAAAAATATCCTTAAAGCCTGATACCTCCAGCCCCGGTGAATATTCGGTTGTTTTGAGCGACGGGAAAAGAAGCAATTCAATACGTATGATGTATAAAGGTGGTTCTAAGATCGCCGATAGCTTGGGTCATTTTGAAAATTATATGAACACGGATAACGTCGGGCGTTTTGTAGTCAAGCTGGACGAAACCCCAAAAATAGAGCAAAAGCCCCCCACCCTCAAAGGCAAAACCATCAAGCGCAAGGCGGTCAACAAGGCCGGGAAGCCACTGAAGGAACGGACCGACCAGGACGCCGCCGAAGCCATCAAGGACATCGATGAACAGATATCAGCATACGAGGCTTTCATAGAATGCCTGTAATATTAGACGACAGCAAAATAGCGGAGATGCGGAAATCCCGCAAGATTGACCGGCAGGAGTTCCGCGATCTCACGAGACCGGAAAAGAAGCCCCCCCCGGAGCCCGACAAGTCCGACCTGCTCATCAAGCAACTGAAGGCCATAGCGGAGACCTCCGGGGAGTCCGTCAAGCTGTCAAAGCAGGTATTCGACCTGCTCATCCAGGTTATCGAATCCCTCCGGGACAGGCCGGTTGTGGTCGAAATGCCCAACATGGAAAAGGCCGAAAGCTGGGAGGCGTTCAACCGGGGCAGTGGAAGGTGGCATATCAATGTAACGAAATGGAGGAAGTGAGATGAAAAAACTACTTTTACCCCTTTTGCTCGTGCTGCTTTTGTGCGGTACGGCAGGGGCGGGCAGCATTACGTCAGACCTGACAGATGATATTATCGTGGGCAGCCAGACATCGGAGAAGGTGAACGCCAACTGGAACGTACTGAACCATGTCTATCAGGTAATGAATCAGGCCGTTTCAACCTATGACGGCAAGGTGAGCAGTGCCGCCTATACGGTTCATGCCGATTCCATAGCGGCGAAGATTCAGGCTTTTTTGGATGGTTTGACGGTCGATGAACGGGAATATCTCAACTGGAATCGTGGAGCAGAGGAAAAGAAACTGAGCGAATGAAACGCCTTATTACCACAACCCTGTTCTGCCTATGCCTTGTGTCTTCGTGGGCGTGGGGGGCGGTGACTTGTTCCTTTAATGCTGGAACGGGTGTCAGTACCCTTGTGGTTACAGGAACGACAGAAACACCTACCAGTATTATTGAGACTTCTATCATTAATGGTTGGAATGCTTTTTTGTTAGAAGATTTTGTTGATAATGATGGAGATGGAATTGTTGATGGTTCAGGGGCGACTCTTTATAATCAAATGATAGCCCCCCATGTTCTTTTGCAGATTAGCGATAGTTCGACTTCTACATCTTTAGTGTTTAAAGGTTGGAATATTTATCTTTATGACGTAGACATAGAGAAATATGCCACGTTTACTTTAGGAGAGCTTCATACAGGAAAAGGCCGGGCCGGAAGTCGTTTGAGTATAGCTCCCCCTACTGACGGGGATTTATTTGTTGACGACACATCAAGTAACACCATAACGGTAGGAATATATGATTCAAGGGTTATTTCCAGAAACAGAAATACTAAGTTTTTCTATGGTGATATTGATGTTCGGAACTCCACTTTTACCAATGAGCAAAGTCTTCCGGCAAGAGCAAATCGAGGGGTAATTATTGACAGCTCCACATTTAATATAGATGACGTTTATTTCGTTGATGCCAAGGGTCCAAGTATAGATACGCAAAACTTGACCGCAAAAAAAATGAAAGTTCATGATACTTATTATGGCATTGTGTCTAACTGGCCGACAACCATTGAAGATTTTGATTTGACTGATGCTGACAGTGGTATAGTTGAAATATTGCTTGGTGCAAATGCTGAATTGACTTTAATAAATCCTATTCAAGGTGATTATGGTCCCTTACAGCTCGGGGGGGTAAATGCTTGGATTAAGTTTGTTTATGAGATCGACCCCAAAATAACCGACAAGGACGGCGACCCGATCAGTGGGGCGACGGTGACAGGCAATCGTTACCACATGGTTACTAATGGCACGAGCGTTTTTCAGTGCGATCTGACGCACACCTTTGGAGACAGCGGCACAACGCCTCCAGGAGTGAGCGATTCTTTTGAAGCATCAAGCGCAAGCCCCTATTGGATTGACCTCGATTACAGCAAGGCAGGGGTAACGGACGTTCTCACAAGCGGGGCAACGGTCCTGTCCGGTGTGTCTTGCGACGGCGGGGTGAGCGATTTTAGTGGTATGTCGGGGGATTCAGGGTATGTCACCGAGAAACAGGTGACAAAGAGAAAGATAAGCGGAACCGATGAGGATGAACAGTACTGGAGGCACAAGGTTGAAACCCAAAAAAGCGGGAAAAAGAATCAGGAAACATGGGTTTTTCTGAAAGGCCCGTATGATGTGGACAATCCGCTTATAATTCAGATGGAACCCTTCAGTAGACCAGTGAGGCCGCGATAAATGGCAGGACCAGTTTCCAAAAACGTAGCGGGGCAGTATGTCGGGTATTTGTGCTGGAACGACGCCACAGGCGCACCCAAGACAGGGGATGTTGCAAACCACACTGTAAAGATATGCAAAGACGATGGAAATTTCGTTGCCGCCACAAACGCACCGACTGAGCCGGCAGGCCAGGTGGACGGCGGGAATT
>Ga0180438_10001936_pt1 | contig 35189 bp, 7 predicted proteins | sample SS_ome_12_FD_132455 | JGI IMG/M metagenome (GOLD analysis project Ga0180438, IMG submission 132455) | Hypersaline lake sediment archaeal communities from the Salton Sea, California, USA - SS_3_D_2 metaG | ecosystem: Environmental > Aquatic > Non-marine Saline and Alkaline > Hypersaline >... | reverse complement strand
GTAATTTTATCAATCCCACGCGCAAAAGGGGTGCCAGAGATAAATCAAAAGGCTTTATGAAATCGTTAATAATATCCTGACTAGAGTAAGGTGAGTCAGGAGTTCCTTCCTCAACCTTAACCTTAACCTCAACCTGATTTCGATTGAGATCATAAACGTCTATTTTAAAGGCAGCATCTTTGTGTATCTTCTGGGAGGGTTCTTCGTGTATCGTGGTAAAAGATGTTCGCAGGTTTTCATGCCTCTGGATTAACTCTCTAAACACATCTTCCAGACGACTTTTGTTAACGGTGCCTTCCAGCAGTTGTATCGATGAGATGTTGTAACTGGTGCTTTTTTCATCCATTTGATGCAGGATATACAACCGCTTCTGAGCAGGAGATAATGGATAGTATTCTTTTTCTTCGGCTGGTTCGATAATAATGAAGGTTTCCTTTACTGCCTCTTTAATATATTCTGCCACTTTACGGATGCATCCTCTTTTAAAGAATTCCATCAACATCATTTTTACATCAAAGACTTTATGCATCCGAGCCACCAGAAGTGTGGCATTCAATGAATGCCCCCCCAGCTCAAAGAAATTGGAATCGATGCCTATATGTTTTTTTTCTACCGCCAATACTTTAGACCATATCACAACCAATTTATTCTCTATTTCATCCCGGGGAGGTGTATAGATATCTATATGTTCTACTGTTTCTAGCGCGTTTAATGATTTCTGATCCACTTTTCCACTTTGATTTAAAGGTATTTGGTCCAGGTGGACAAAATAGGAGGGGATCATATAATCCGGTAATTCCTCTGCTAGATATTCCTTCAGTTCGGTATCGGCCAGGGTGTTGTCGGAAACAATATACGCACAAAGGTATTTTTCCCCCCGACTTCCAATTCTGGCCATCACAAACGCATCTTTTATTTTTTCATGATTTTGCAATCGGTATTGAACTTCTCCAGGCTCAATCCGAAATCCACGGATTTTTACCTGCTCATCTGCTCTGCCCAAAAATTCGATGGTCCCATCCGCTAACCATCGGGCCAGGTCACCCGTTCGATAGATAGGTGAGTCGGTGAGTGGGTGAGTGAGGTTAGTAGGGTCATACGCTTCTGAACGTATTTTTGAGGATTCCCGCAAAGCGGGGTCTTTTTCATCCTGGTAATCCTGATAATCGTGATCAAATTTTTCTGTTGTTAATTCCGGGCGATTGAGGTATCCCCTGGACAATCCATCCCCTGCGATACACAGTTCACCAGCGACACCAATTGGCTGCAATCCCAGGCTGTCTATGGACAGGATGTAGACACGGGTGTTTCCGATGGGTCTACCAATGGGAATATTCTCTTTGTGAGTTTCCACCAGAAAAGAAGTGGTCACCACTGTGTTCTCGGTGGGTCCATAATCATTGTAGAGGTCATAACGCCGCCTGATATAATATTGCAGTTTATCCCCGCCAGTCAACAATTTGCGCAAGGTACGATTTTCCTGACCCATAAACTGGTGGCACACAGGAGTCGGAAGAAAACTGACAGTGATACGGTTTTGCTCAAAATAATCATTTAAGGCTCCAATATCAAGCCTGATTTCAGAATCGATGATATGAAGGGCAGCACCAACAATAAGACCGGGAAATATCTCCCATACAGAGGCATCAAATCCAATGCCTGCATATTGAGTCACATTGTCTTTCTCAGTTAGCCGGTAATAATGGATATGCCAATAACAAAGATTAACCAGTGAACGGTGCCGGATCATGGTACCTTTGGGTCTGCCTGTGGAACCGGAGGTGTAGATGATGTAGCATAAGTGAGTCGGTCGAGTGAGGTGAGTAAGGTGAGTAAGGGAATGTGAGGCAGTGCTCATTGACAATTGATAATTGACAATTGACAATTGACAATTAAAGTGGTGCCTTTCGGGCAAATCGGTTAATAGGACCCTGGTACCACTATCTGTCAGCATGTAACGGATACGCTCTTCGGGGTATTCGGAATCAATGGGCAAATAGGCCCCGCCAGCCTTTAATATGCTGAGGATACCGATAATTAATTCCAATGTCCGTTCCATCATGATGCCCACAATGGTGTCGGACCTCACCCCTTTTTCCATTAGTACCTGGGCCAGTTGATTGGATTTTTCGTTTAATTCCCGGTAGGTTATATGTACATGCGGCGTGCGTGTGCCGGACGCGATGAATCGGCCATTCGTCCCTACAAGATGCGAGCTGCCGACAAGGGCAATCTTACGGCCCGTTTTCTCTGCTTGCTCCTCAAATAATTGATGAATCGTCTTATCTTTTGGATATTCCGATATGGTATCGTTAAAGGCATATAATAATTGTTGAATTTCCGAATCCGCCAGCATGGGCAGTGCGGATAGATGTTCTCCCGAGTTAAGGATAATTTCTTCCAGCAGTCGGGTATAGTGAGCGATCATTCGGTCAATAAAAGGAGCATCGAATAAATCCGTATTGTATTCCCACTCCACCAGGGTTTCCCCTCTCTCATCCTCCGGCGGAACCACCACCACATTGATGTCAAACTTGGATGACCGATTGTGGGTTTCCTCCAAATGCAATTCAAGACCGGGCAAATGTAAATTTTCAGAAGGGATATCCATAAAGCTGAATATCACCTGGAAAAGCGGTGTATAGCTTAAACTCCTTTCTGGATTCATAATCTCCACGATTTTACCAAAGGGCGTATCTTCATGGTGGTAGGCCTCCAGACAGGTCTCTTTGACGCGATGCAAACATTTCTGAAAACTGATATCTCCAGCCACCTGGGTTCGCAAAGGCAGTGTATTAATTACCATGCCCAGCATCCCTTCCATTTCTTTGTACCGCCGGTTGGCAATGCCAGTACCCACACACAAGTCCCCTACACCTGTGTACCTGTACAGAAAGGTTTTAAAGGCCGCCAGCATGGTCATAAACAGGGTTGCGCCGTTTCTCCTGCTGAATTCCTTAAGGTCACGGCTAAACCCGGGGGAAAGGTGAAATATGCTCAACGCACCTTCACCGCTGATAACCGAAGGCCTGGGTCGGTCAGAGGGCAGATCCAATACCGACGCTAATCCTGATAACTTCTCTTTCCAGTAATCCAGATGACGCTCTAACACCTCTCCCTTTAAAAAGTGCCTCTGCCAGATGGCAAAATCAGCATACTGGATGGGCAGCTCTGGCAGGTCATGGGCCCTACCCTCTGAACAAGCAGTGAAAACCGTGATAAACTCCTGTAACAATACCCCCTGGGTCCAGCCGTCATGAATCAGGTGGTGTTCAGTCAAGACAAATAAATGTTCTGCTTGATTTATCTTTAACAAAGTAACGCGCAAGAGGGGGCCGTTTTCAAAATCAAACACCCGCTGCCCCTCTTCTTCTAAAAAATGGGATACCTTTTTATTTTGATTTTCCTTTCCCTCTTTACTCCAATCAATGATCGGGATTTTAAAGGGATATGGCTCCTGAATGCGCTGCACAGGCCCACCATCCACCGTTGGAAAAACAGTGCGCAGGATTTCATGACGGCGGATGATTTCAGTAAAGGTTCGTTCCAACAGGCCGATGTCTAATGGTCCTTTTATTCGTATGACCCTGGGAACAAAATAGGCTGTACTCTCTGCATCCAACTCCTGCAAAAACCACAACCGCTCCTGGGCAAAGGATAGGGGAATCTCCCCCTCCCGCTTCACTGGTTTTATAGAGGATACCTGCCGTTCCTGTTTTTCTATTTCTTCGGATAAGGCTTTTATATAGGGACGCTCAAAAAATTTTCGCAAGGGGATTTCCACTTGCAGTTCCTCCCGGATACGGGCAATGCTCTGGTTCACCAGTATGGAATCGCCTCCCAACTCAAAAAAATCATCCATTATCCCGATTCTCTCTAATTTCAACAACGGCTGCCAGATGTTGACCAGTTTTGTTTCCGTATCCGTCATCGGGGCCACATATTCAACACCTGTCTCTATTGTGCTTTGGTCCGGTTCGGGTAAGGCTTTTGTATCGATCTTGCCATTGGGCGTTACAGGGAGTTGTTCCAATTGGATAAAATAGGCCGGGATCATGTAATCGGGCAATTGGTGCAATAGATATTCCCGCAATTCAGAGACGATCAGTGGATGAACCGGATTGAATGGATCATCGGCGTTCCTGGGAACAATATAGGCACAAACATAATGAGTACCCCCCTCCTTTTCTCGTGCCAGCACCGCCACTTCTTTAATATTTTCATGGTTCAACAGGCAGTGTTCAATCTCCCCCAATTCGATGCGGAAGCCCCTGACCTTTACCTGATGGTCGATGCGGCCCAGGAATTCGATGTTTCCATCGGGCAGCCACCGGGCCAGGTCGCCGCTGTTATAAGACCTATAGGACCTATAAGACCTATTAAATCTTTCCGCTGTCAGCTCCGGGTTATTTAGATATCCTTTGCTCAACCCGGGTCCTGCAATGCATAACTCGCCAGCCACGCCAATGGGCTGCAGCCGATTATAAGGGCTTAAAATATATATTGAATGAAGAGCAGATGGTTTTCCGATGGGAATATTCTCCTTTCCCTGGATCGCTTCCAGCGCATCTGCCTTTATGCAAAAAATGGAGCAGTTAATGGTTGCTTCGGTTGGGCCGTAGCCATTATATATCTTGCATCTGGGAGAGACCTGTTCAGATACCTCCTGCACGGTCTTTGCTGTTAATCGTTCACCCCCCAGGTGAACCAATTCCAGACCCGGCATTTTTCCCCCTGCTGAAAGCATACCATTAAAAAAAGTAGGGGTCGTATGGATGGTGTTGATCATTTTTTCATTAATGAAGTTCACATACCTATTGAGATCGCCCCCTCTATGTTTGTCAAAAAAGTACAGGGTACCTCCGGGCAGCAGTGTTGAAAGAAGTTCAAATACACCAAAGTCAAAGGAATAGGAGAGATTTTGAAAAACCCTCGTATGTTTCCCCAGTTCAAAGTATTCCAGGAACCATAGAAGTAAAGGCACCAGGTTGTCATGCGTAATGGGTACTCCTTTTGGTCGGCCAGTGGAACCCGAGGTATAAATCACATAGCAGGTTTCTTGCAGCGGCAGGTTTGATTCTTTTTCTTTTAGCAGGCGTCCTGCTTTTTCACTTATGATGGGAGGTGGGCCAGTGGTTTCCACCTTTATGTCATCGTTATCTGTATCCAAACAGAGATGATGAATAATGATCGGGTTACTTTGTGCGATTTGATTTCCTTTGTCATAATTGGCTTTATCCGTCAAAAGAGTGTGAATTTTACAATCATTAATAATAAAATGGATCCTCTCATTGGGATAGGTGGGATTAAGTGGGACAAACGAGTTCCCTGATTTTAGAATTCCCATCAATCCCACCAGCAGGTCAGGGGTATCTTCAGTCATTATTCCGATTAGGCCGTTTTTCAATTTTGACCCCTTTAACTTATTCCTCATTAATGTGTAATTTCCCACTCTCCCTTTTTCCCCTTCTTGCAGCGGTTTTAATGCAATGGTATCCACTATATCTTTTTTATCTAATTTCATCATTTCACTATTTTTTTTATCTTGAGTTTGCCTTCTGTAATAAGCTTCATTCAAGTGTGCTACCGCCTTTCAGGATATTTCAGGCCAACAAAAAATATGTGAATTTCTACGAGAACAACTACTTACTAAAATACCACAATTTTCAGATCTGTAAATGCGGAAATTTCTGAACTTTTTCCAGTGATAGTGATTTTGAAAAAAGAGAGTAATATTGGGGTATTTGAAGCTTTTTGGTGATTGTTTGTAGAATCAGATACTCCCAAATTCGTGTTATTTTCTCCAATGGGAATAATTTTTTTTTAAGTATATAGGGAGTTTTCAGACTTTTTCTTTACAAGGGCTCTGGTAGGTTCAGTTTTGTCAGGGTATAGGGAAAAAAGGAAAAAAAGTGCCAGGCAAGAAAATCTTTTTCTATTTTTGCATCTACCTTAATTTTTTTAATATTTATTACTCAAAAAATTGATTTTATTAATATTAAAATAAAAAAAATTAAGTTTTTAGGACGATTATATTAATTTATTTAATTGTTCGTTCGTTTTTCTAAAATAATGGCAGCGAACAAAAAAATATTCAATTCAGGGAACAGGCGATGCCAGTTCCCTACAATGGAATAAATTTGCCTGTTCCTCTTTTTTCTATTTCTGCCCAATTTAGGGAATTTAGGGAACAAGAGATGCCAGTTTCCTCTTTTACCTCGCAACACGCAACTCGCAACGAGCCCCACCACCTGCTCATAAAAACAGGTGGTGGATTTCCCGGGTTGACTTTTTTTATCACCCGTGGTACAAATAATATTCAACGGGAAAGGGATGGTTTATCCTTTGCCGGTTTAGATGGAAGTGACGATGATGAGAGAATATATTTTCATTTCGCACAGCAGTAAAGATGATGCATTGGTAAAAGCGCTTGGCAAAAGCCTGGCAATCCAGGGGTTTGAACCCTGGGTCGATTCTCGTCAATTGAAGGGTGGTGATGAATTGGAGCCGAAAATAAAACAGGCCATCGAACAGGCCCGCGCATTTATTGTGGTGCTCAGCCTCAACGCCTTTAATTCTCCCTGGATTTTGAAAGAGGTTAAATATGCGCAGAAAGTGAAGAAGGAACAGGGGGATGATTACCCGGTGATTCCTCTTTTGCTGGAGGGTGTTGAGCCTGGTGCATTAAAATGGTGTTTTGAAGAAGAGCCTGTGGGGATAAAGGTTCAACTGGGCCCGGGTGGTATCAGTGAAGCCATGCCGCAAATATTTGCCGCATTGGGTGAGCGTCTGCCCGACGATATTCAACCCATGGTGAGACCGCAGGCCGAACCGCTGGAAGAGCTGCTTTTAACGCTTACAGATCCCTGTATCGTGGAAGAAGACGGCACCCGCCGGGCACAGGCAACGGCTGAATTAACTTATATTCCCGATCAAAAAGGAAAACGTGAGGTTAAAAGTAAAGAACGTTTCACGTTCACTGCACCCATTGGCCCGATTGAGAGTGAGGAGTTAAGCTGGTACCTGGAACGATACTACACCTGGCCCACGGGTGTATTTAAAGAGCGGGCGCAGAAAGTGGAAAAGCAGCTGCCAGAATGGGGAAAAGCACTTTATGATGCGGTCTTTAATGACGATTCGGTTCGCAATGTACTTTCTGCATGGGAGAGTGCAAAGTCAAAAGCCGGCCGGCGGTTTACGGTTTTTGTGGATTCCAAATTGGTAAAAGGAGCAGAGGAAGAGAAACAAGCTGAGGCCAGCGAAGCGGCCACGTTACTACTCAACCTGCCCTGGGAACTGCTGCATGATGACAGAGGTTATCTATTCCAGGGTGCCAAACCCATCCAGGTGCGTCGGCGTTTGCCCAATCGGCGTTCCCTGGAGGGAACGGTTTCCGAGCCGCCTATCCGCATCTTGTTGGTAAGTCCCCGACCGGATGACGATAAAGCAGCATATATTGATCACCGGGCCAGTGCGCTGCCCCTGGTAACGGCGCTGGAAAGCCTGGGTGATATGGCCGAATTGACCGTGCTTTCGCCACCCACGTTTCCCGCCCTTGAAGAGGAATTAATAAAGACACGGGACGCAGGGATTCCCTATCATGTGGTCCATTTTGACGGCCACGGTATTTACCGAAAGGATATCGGTTTGGGCGGTTTGTGTTTCGAAGACCCCAAAGACAAAGATAAACTGGAAAAGCGGAAATCGCAAATAAAGAATGCTGAAGAATTGGCCGCGGTTATCCGGGATTATCGTATACCGTTGGTTTTCCTGGAAGCCTGCCAGACCGCAAAAGCCGAAGAAGACCCTACCGCATCGGTAGCCGCCGCGCTGTTGGATGAGGGTGTGGCTTCAGTGGTGGCCATGAGCCATTCGGTACTGGTGGAAACGGCCCGACGTTTCGTGGAGCAATTTTACCTTGAACTGGCTAAGGGTTCCCATGTGGGTAAAGCCATGTTGGCCGGGCAGCGGAAATTAAAATCCGACACCTTTCGATTAAAAATATTCGGCGCGGGGCGGTTGGACCTGGAAGATTGGTTTGTTCCGGTGCTTTACCAAGAAAAAGAAGATTTACAATTACTCACCCGCGTGCCTTCAGGGAAGATCAAGGCCATAGACAAACAGGCCCTGGAAAACCGTTTCGGTGCGTTGCCACCCACGCCGGACCACGATTTTGTCGGCCGCAGCCGGGAGCTTTTAAAATTGGAACGTCTGCTGGCGCAAAAATCTTATGCGGTGCTGTGCGGTCAGGGTGGTGAAGGTAAAACCACGCTGGCTGCAGAACTGGCCCGCTGGCTGGTGCGCACCGGCCGTTATGACCGGGCTGTGTTTGTGCCCGTGGAACATGTTTACGATGTGCGCACCGTGGTGGATTTTATCGGTCAACAACTTCTCCCCAAATTCTCCGTGGCAACGTTTTCTCTTGAAGACTTATTGACTAAAGCCTTGCAGCCCATCGAACGTGAATTGAGAAACCAACAAGTCCTGGTTATCCTGGATAACATGGAGAGCATCCTGCCTACTGTAGGAAAGGCTCCCCGGTTTGAACCGGAAGTTTTGGAAACATTTTTCCACCTCTGCAAGAAATTACAATCCATCGAGGATACCTGCCTGTTGTTCACCTCCCGTGAAGCACTTCCCAAACCTTATGATACCGAATCCCATCGTGTCATTCTCAGCCGTTTGGACAAAAAAGATGCCATTGAGCTGGTTCATCATGCCATGACAGCGGCGGGTTTAACGCCAAAAGAGGATGATCGCGGTGGCACTCAGCCGGAGGTGGAATCGCTGGTGGAGGCGGTCAACTGTCATGCGCGCAGCCTGGTGTTGTTGGCGCCGTATATCAGTGAATTTGGGGTGCGGCATACGACTGAGAACCTGGGTCGGTTAATGTCAAATTTGCACAAGCAATACCCGGATGAGCGGGAACGTTCGCTTTTTGCCAGTGTGGAGCTTTCGTTGGGGCGGTTATCTCTGGAAATACGGGAGAAAATCAGGCCGCTGGGTGTGTTCCAGGGGGGTGGTCATATTTGGGTTATACAAGAAGTTTTAGGTTTAAAGGAAGAAGAGAGAGATTTACTGGTTGGAGAATTGCAAAAAATGAACCTGGCTGAACCCATGGCCTATGGTTTTTTTCGCTTTCATCCGGCGTTGTGCCCTTATCTGCTGCAGGAGTTGGAAAAAGAAGCCCTGTCCACAAGCACCACCCGCTGGGCTGAAAGCATGCAGCAAATGATTTCCTACTTATATAAGCAGCTTTTCAAAAATGCCCAACTGGCACTCAATTTAACAACCCTGGAACTGCCCAACCTGGTGCGTCTGCTGGAACATGTGCAAGCGCAAGAAAAACCGGGGGAAACAGTAGACCTGGCCACGAGGCTTGAACAATTAATTACGCAATTAGGCAGACCACACCTCCTGGCACAGGTGGTGGCGATCAGGGAATCAGAAGCGAAAAAATTGGGAGATTGGAACCATACCAGATTTTGGTCATTAATTATGCAGATCGATCGGTTGTTAGGTAGTGGAAATCTGCCTCAAGCTTTACGAAATGCTGAAGAATTATTAAAAAAATGTTTGCAGGAAGGTGAGAAAGCATATTCAGTGGCTTCCTATGACATAGCGTATGCACATTGGGAACTTGGGCGGGTACTGAGTATGGGCGGTGCTTCGGAAGCCGCGCTTCAACCCATAAATGAGGCCCACAGACGTTTTCAACGGCTCGCAGAGCAGGGAAGTACCAATGCTGCAGGAATGGCATCGAGATCACTCACCGAGAAAGGAGATTGTTTGGCTGATCTTGGCCGTTTGGAGGAGGCAGCGGAAACTTATAAAAAAGGTATTAAGATTTCCGAAGAACTTGGTGATTCGAGAGGAACTGCAGCAGAAAAGGTCCAGCTCGGGACGGTCCGTATGGAGCAAGGGCGCTATGACGAAGCACTCAAGGCTTATGATGAAGCCATGACCATTTTTGAAAACCTGGGGGAACCAGCGTCTGTTGCTGTTATCTGGCATCAGATGGGAATGGTTCATGAAAAAGCCCATCGGTTTGAGGCGGCGGAGCAGGCCTATCGGCAGGCGCTGTCCATTGATGTGCAGCAAAACAATCAGGCGGGTGAGGCAGGTAGTTTGTTACAACTTAGCAACCTTTACGATAAAATGGGGCGAATAGAGGAATCCGCAATTTTTATTCGACAGGCAGCGGATAAGTATGTTGAAATCAAAGATATGGCCAAAGAGGGAGTTGCTCGTAATAACCTTGCCGATACATTAATCAAACTCAAGCGTTACGATGACGCCCGGCAGGAGATTCTTCGGGCCATTGAATGCATGAAACCTTATGGCCATGCTGCCCAACCCTGGAAATCCTGGACCATCCTGTGTGATCTCGAACAGGAAGATGGCAACCCGGAGGCGGCCGCACAGGCGCGGGAACAGGCGATTCAACTCTACCTGGCATACCGGCGCGACGGCGGGGAAAATCATGATCCGGGCGGGCGATTGTGTGCCTGGTTTGAGAAAGCCTTAAAAGAGCAGGAGCCTGAAGAAATTAAAAAACAATTGGCAGCGTATGCGAATGATCCCAAAATACTTTCATCACTCAAACCATTGATCCCCAAACTCCAGGATATCCTGGACGGTTCCCGTGATCCTGGACTGGCTGCCGATCCAGAATTGGATTATGATGACGCTGCAGAGATTTTGTTTTTGCTGGAAAAAATGAACGGATCGGGTGGGGAAACGCGAAGGAAGTGACTAAAGTGCCTAAAGTGAGCTAAAGTGCCTAAAGTGCCTAAAGTTAAGGCGGCGCTTTGCGCCAGATACCTTTTAGCTCTAAAAAGGTGGCGCGCCTTTGGTAATTCCAGTCTCACCTGCCCACAAAAATGGCTCGAAAGCTGTTCTGAACCGGATTAAAGCAATTTGAACTGCATGAAATCAACTTGAGCTCCGTGAAAGCACCTTAGAACTGCTCGAAAGCTGCTCTGAACCGGATTAATGCAGTTTGAACGGCGTGAAAGCACCCTGAGCTTCGTGAAAGCAGTGGTATCCTGCCCCGTCCCTTTTTTATTTTAGCTCTAAAAAGGTACCGCGCGCCGGTTTTCCGGCGCACCACAACTTTAGGCACTTTAGCTCACTTTAGGCACTTTAGGCACTTTAATTACTTTCTACCAGAGATTAACAATCTCTCTCTAGCTCGCGCTGCGGCGTTTTCTAACCGCGACCATTTGAGCTAAAAGATTTTAGATGTCGCGGTTGGGATGGAAAAGATGAGCTTTTAAACACTACGATGCCTCCGGCGGCCAGGGGGCTCTTTTTGTAAAAACCGCCCCCTGGACCCCCACAAAAACTTTTTAAAACAGGTGATAGGGACTCATTTTATCTTAACAATACTCCCTTAAACAACCTATATACCCTTCTATTCCTTTTTAAAATCAAATCAACATCCAAATCAATATCCGGATCCTGCCTTACCACATGATCAAAACAATAATACCAAACCCTGATAAAATCCAAATAAAACTGGATGTCATCCCCACCCATCCACGGCCTTAATTCCGAAGATAAAAAATTCTCCCGAATAGGAACCAAATCAGATAAAGATAATAAATCAATTGAAAAATCAATCCTATGATTCGATGCTATCAAACGAACCGTAATATCATCCTTGGGCTGAGGATTATAAATATAAGCAAGTATCCTGATCCTTTCATCAATCTCACTTATCCTATAAGCCAATTCTACACTCTCTAAAATATCTTCATCCGTCTCTGTGGGCAATCCAAACATAAAGGCTGTTTTAATTGTTTTTATGTTCTTCGCAGAAAACATGGAAAAAAAAGTAAGCGCTTTCTCTATATCCACTCTCTTGTTTAACAATTCCTGTATCCTTAATGAGGCAGATTCAATGGCAAAACCAACATTCTTGACCAACCCGGGATTTATTATCTCGACTATCTCAGGTTTCCAATCCGAGAGATTGCCCAACAATCCCTCTATGGTATAACCTCGGTTTAAAGATTCCCTTAAAATCTTGACACTCCTTTTCGTATCAATCAAAAAATTATCATCAACAAAATAAAAATTATTTATACTAAAAAAATCCCTCCAATACTCCATTTCATTTAAAATACCTTCAACACTCCTGCCATACCATTTTTTTCTGCCAATAAAGGAGTTGTTGTAACAAAAACTGCAATTCCTGGTACAACCCCTTGAAGATATGATGGGAATACAATTGATCCGTTTGATACCCTCTTGCCAAAGTGACAATTCCGGGAAATAAAATTCATTGATATCACCATCAAAAAAATAGTTGTCTCCTATTTCAATACCATTATCGGTACGAAAACACACATTGGGAATCTTTGGATATCCCTGGTTTTTTCTAATATGCTCAACCAGAGCCACAATACTATGTTCTCCCATCCCTCGAACAACATAATCCACAAAACCATGCTCTAAACATAATTCCGGGGACGATGTGGCAAATGGACCGCCCCAGACTATTTTTACTTTTTTTGATTTTGTTTTAATAAATTGAGATAATTCCCGGGCTGTTACCAGGTTATGACCCACATATGTTGTCATACCAACAAAAAGGACATTATGCCTGGTTACGGCATCCTCGATTAACTCCATATAATTATGATGCAGCATCGGATCAATTAAAATAACGTCATAGCCGTTCTTAATCAATGGAGCAGCTATCGATAATAACCCTATCGGCGGTAAAAGCCGAGAGTATTTTTCTCGTTCCTGGGGGATATAAGTCGCTATTAACAGTATCTTTTCCATGTTAATTCTTTCTTAATCTACCATGAAAATAAGTTTTTTTGCCACGGACGAACACGGACAAACATGGATGATATTTTCATCGTCTTCGGGCGACGGCGAACGCCGACATGAAAAACTAGGAGATTTTTTATTAGTTATGTTTAAGGATACCACAGCCCTTCGGTATCCATTTCTTTAATTGACTTTAAAAAACGTTTCTCATTATCCACATAGAGGTTCGCATCAAGGTAAAACAATTTTTTCGCTTCTAAACATTTATCCACATAACGCTCACTGATCATCTCCTTATCCTTTGCATTCGCTTGAAACGCCAGGAGCTTTGGAAAGGCTTTTGTCGTATACTCTAACCATGAGTGATGAAATCCCATAAATTCTTCAGGGCAATACACCTCTTCCATCAACGCCTGAGCAATTCCTTTCTTTCTAAGATAATCCGAAAAAAACGGCATGGAATTAAAATATTTTCCCGTTATAATATAAAGCCGGTAACTGAAATTGGGGGCACCATGACTGCGATCTGAAAATAGGTTGAGATAAAAAACTGAATAATGAAGATTTAGGGTTATCACATGATGCCTTTTTACCTTTTCTATAATGATATCGGCAAACCGACTGTCTATAATTTCATCCAGGTCCGATAATATAACTATATCATCATCACGGACGATATCTCTCAACAAAAAGAAACAATAATTTCTTTGAAACGCCTCATTGTAAAAACCACTATTATTACACAATAACTCCCAGTACCAGGCATCAAATCGATCTGCCTGACACGTACCAGGATCATAATAGGACTGCTTGCCTTTGGGTTTTCTAAAATGGTGGCGCATATCCAGCTTATGGTATTTCACTTTATCGGTTAACAGGGATAAATCAAAGTTAAAACCTTTATCGTCACAACTGAATGTTTTATTTGCTTCACAGATATGAAGTTCATCGACCCAACTGGCATTTTCCCGTATCTTTATTTCTGCCACCTTATTCTCATTAAAAAAAGGACAATATTCATATATTTTCATTGAAAACACCTCCTGTTTTTCTTAATTTTTTAACACCACTCTTTTTTGTGAATTCCCTTATTTCTATCATTTTTTTTAAATGGGATTCAAAGGCTTTGGAAAATTCCAAAATGGTATCTTTTTTATAATGCAGTGTACTATAATAGCAAGTCAAGTCCAGACTTTCTTTACCCAGTACTGCGGTCATATTTAAAAGATAGGCGGACTTATTGTCAGGTGAGCTGGTGTCGCCAAAAGGAATATCCAAAGGCAAATAAAAATCCTCATCATTATTTTGTATCGGCTGCTGGTCTGAAAAATGAAACAACATATGGGAAGGGTCGATTAAACCGGGTGGCGTGTGATTGAATTCCGAAAGAAGATATCTTAAAACAAAATAATCCAATCCTGCCCTGGGAACATTATATAACACGGCCTTAATACCATTGATAATCCTTTGATAGTCGAGAGAAGCACCATTCTCCTCCTTAAAAAGGATTCTTATCGGATAGGCACCGGCAAAAAAGCCAATGGTTCTATGGACATCGATTCCAGGGAAAAAAGATTCCCGTTGATTGGTCATGATGTGGAGGAGCAAATCCATTTGATTTTTACACTCCCAAAAGGCACTGTAAAGACCTGCCAATAATAAAATCAATGGGCTGCATCGGTATTTTCTAACAGCATGGAATATCTTCTCATTCGTTTCTCTTCCGTGGAGAACGTTGGTTCTAAAATGTTCCATATCCCTGTGACATGCCCATTGTTCCGGCATCGTATCAACGGGAAACGAGCGGCCATCTGTTAACATTTTATTCCAGTATCCCTTTGCTGGCGCTAAATCCCTGGTTTTTGCGTATTCTTCCAGCTTCAGACACCACTCTTTATAAGAAGAAGTAGATACCACCTCTTTTTCTTTTAGCGGTTGATGATGAATGCGTTTTAAACAAAGGTTTTTTAAATCATGCAAAAAAATCTCCAGGGATACCCCATCAAAACTCAAGTGATGAAAAACAAGAAACAACACCTGCCGTTTATCCTGGCAGTAATTGTCAAATAATATAACTTTAAACAGAGGCCCTTTTGATAAATCGAATTGGTACTGGACGCGGGCACAATATTCACTGATAAAGGAACGATGACTCTCTTTTTCTATCCCTGACAGATTTATACAGCGAAAGTACGTTGTAGAAGGAAATTCGCCGTAAAACTGGTACCACCTCCCGGTATCGCTCTCTTTTTGAAAACGTAATAATAAGGAGTGATGAACCGCTGTTATTTGTTTAAGTGCTCTTTTGATTATCGTGGGCTTGATATACTGTTTAAGTTCAGCCAGGAACGGGGTGTTAAAAATATGTATATTATTTAACCGCCGTTGAAAAAATCGGCTCTGAACCGCCGATAACGGAAAACCATTATCAGGGTATCCCTTGTGTAAAAAAAGTGAACCCTCAGACTCAGATGGTTGATCAAAGACCTTTCCAGGAAGGGCATTTTCCTTTTTAAAAAGAAACGCTGCCAGTCGGGCAATGGTGGGTTCACTGTAAATCGTATTCGCTGACACAGTGAATCCTTTTTGTTGTAAAAGGCGCGCAATCTGTAATGCCTTGAGAGAATGTCCGCCCACTTCAAAAAAATTGTCAAATATCCCCGGCCTTCCCAGCTCAAGCACATCACACCAGATCCTGGCAAGCATTTTTTCCGTTTCATTTCGGGGAGCCGTATATTTTCCCGTTTTCAGCGAATCCCTATCCGGTGCTGGCAACGCATTATAATCTATTTTACCATTAACCGTTAAAGGGATCCTATTGATTCTTATAAAAAAGGAAGGAATCATATAATGGGGGAAAATGCCTGATAAATAAGTTTTTAATTCCTCCGGGCCAGGGCTTACCTGTTGTTTGGCTGCATAATAAACGACCACCTGTTTGTCGTCTGAAGGATTACTTTCATACACAACTGCTGCACACTGGTCGATTGCTTTATGATTGGATAAAACAGACTCGATCTCGTCTAATTCGATGCGAAATCCACGAATCTTGACCTGGCGATCGAGGCGTCCCATATGTACCATCTCCCCATTGTCGAGGCGTTTCACCAGGTCCCCTGAGCGGTAGATCGGTTCATTCGATTTATAGGGATTTTTAACAAACTTTTCTGCGGAGAGTTCCGGGCGATTCATGTATCCCCGGCCAACACCGGCACCACCAACACAGAGTTCACCTGGAATCCCGGTCGGCAACAGGTGCAGTGTCCGGTCCATAACATAGGTACTTAAAGTGGGAATCGGCTTTCCAATATTGCTGATATTGTGAGTGATCTCATTCTGGGTAATTTCTTTAACAGTGACATGTACCGTGGTTTCCGTAATCCCATACATGTTGACCAGCTTACACGCCGGATACCGGGAGTGCCAGGCGCGTAAAGCTCCGGGCTGCAGCGCTTCCCCGCCGAAAATCACCCAGCGTAACCTTAACCCATTATCTGGATAAGAGAACTCTTCCGCCAAAATTTGTATAAACGCAGAAGGGGTTTGATTTAACACAGTGACCTGTTCTCGGCGTAATAGTGCAACATACGCTTTGAGGTCCTGTGTCATCATTTTAGAAACCAGTACCAACCGCCCACCATACAGCAAAGCCCCGTACATTTCCCAGACAGAAAAGTCAAAACAAAGGGAATGGAACAGGGTCCAGGTATCTTTATTCGTAAAGTCAAATTGAAAACGATCATTGAACAGCAAGCGTACCACATGGCGATGCTCAATCATCACGCCTTTGGGCTTACCGGTGGTACCAGAGGTATAGATGATATACACAAGGTTATCAGAATGATGAGTGATGCATGTAGAATGATGAAGAGAGATTTTTGGCGATCTCATTGACAATTGACAATTGATAATTGACAATTGACAATTAAGCCAGTGGTCTTCAGTCAAATCGGTCAATAAAACCCTGGCCCCACTGTCGGCCAACATATATTTTATCCGTTCTTCGGGGTATTCACGATCGATGGGCAAATAAGCACACCCTGCCTTTAAAATGGCCAATATTCCAATGATCATTTCAATCGACCGTTCTACCAGGATACCGACGATATTATCGGGTTCTACACCTTTTTCTATCAATCCCCATGCCAATTGATTGGATTTATTATTTAATTCCCGGTAGGTCATGGACATGGTGCCAATAACGGCAACACAATCGCCCGTTCGCTCTGCCTGCTCTTCAAATAGTCCAGGTATTGTCTTATTATAAGGATACGCCGATGCCGTATTGTTAAAATCGAATAATAACCGGTTCTTTTCTCTTCCCGATAATATCTCAATTTCACATAGCCTTTTCTCAAAATGATTAACAATTTCATATAATAGATGTTTAAAATGGATACAGAATCTCCGGATCGTCGCTTCTTTAAATAACTTTGTGCAGTATTCTACATTAAACTCAATTTCACCGCTCCCTTCCACTGCCTCGAGCGAAATATCAAATTTTGCCGTTTTATCACGGTATGCATAAGGAACTATTTTTAACCCCTGTATATTTAAGAGAGCAGGTTCTGTATTTTGTAACACAAATATAGTGTTAAACAAGGGGTTCCTGCTGGCATCTCTTTTGAGTCTGAGCTTCTCTATTAATAGATTAAAGGGATATTCCTGATTATTATAATCAGCTAAAGCATTGCCCCTTACCTCTTTTAGAAATTGCCGAAAGGGTTTCTCCGCCTTTGGGAAATTTCGTATGGCAATCATATTTAATAGAATTCCTGTCACTTCCTGCACATCCGGATGCTGCCTGTTTGCTATAGGAGAGCCAATAATAATATCCTCCTGTCCTGTATACCGGTATAAAAGAGCTACATAGGCAGCCAGGAGAACCATAAACAGGGTGGCATTGTTTTCTCTTGCCAGGTTGTACAGCTTTTCAGTCAGTTCTTTATCTGCTCGGAATCTCATGCTTCGACCTTCGAATAGAAACTGGGGGGGTCTGGGATGATCCATGGAGACATTTAAAACAGGTATTTCCCCCTTATATTTATTTAACCAGTAGTGCTCCTGTCTCTTCAGGCTCTCTGAGTTCAGTAATCGTTTCTGCCACAGGGTAAAATCTTTATACTGCAATTTTACTTCTTTTAATTTCTTTCCCTGGTATAGATCGGAGATCTCTCGCATAAACACAACTTCAGTCACCCCGTCGGATACGATATGGTGGTTGGCCATCACACAGAAGTGTTTTTCCCGGGAGAGCGTTACCAGGATGGCCCTGAACAGAGGCGGACGACGCAGATCATACGGCTGTTTCATCCCTTCGATAATGGATTCGATCTCTTGTTCGTTTCCCTCTCTACACTCCAAATTAAAGTCAACCTGTTCGTATACTATTTTTACAGGCTCCCGGTTTACAATTTCATAACCGGTTCGAAAGGCTTCGTGGCGTCCCACCATTGTTTGGATTGCCTCGTTTAACCTCTCTCTGTCCACCACACCTTCCAGGATCATGGGAAAGACAGAGTTATAAGAGAGGTTATTATCCCCGGACTGCCAGAGGATGTAAATCATCATCTCTGAAGGAGTTAACGGATAATAGGATTGTTTTTCCGCAAGAGGAATAGCGGTGTGTCTCTTCTCTTGATTGTTCCTATCCCCGTCAAGGAGCCGGGCGATCTCTTTAATCGTTGGTTTTCTAAAAATATCCAGCAGAGGAAAGTCGGTCTTAAATTCCTCTTCTATCGTCATTGAGAGAAGGGTGGCCTTTAACGAATGGCCGCCCAGGTCAAAAAAATTATCGGTAATTCCAATCGTTTTGACATTGAGAATCTCCTGCCACAGGTGGACCAATTTTTCCTCTGTTTCATTAGTAGGAGGCATATAGGCTTGTATTAATAAAAGGTCTGCTTCCCCCGGTTCCGGGAGGGCGTTTCGATTGGTTTTGCCGTTTGGGCACAGGGGAATGGAGTCAAGCAGGATAAATCGTTTGGGAACCATCCACTCAGGGAGCGACTCTTTCAAGTACTGCCCAATCCCACGGATGTCTATTGGTTTGTCCTTGACAATTGTTTCACCAGGCACTACATAAGCAGTCAGCATGGGCTCTCCTGAAAAATCTTTTACCAGGACCACTGCTTCTTTTACACCCGGGTGCGCTTTCAAGGTGGATTCGATTTCTTCCGGTTCGATACGGTATCCCTGTATTTTGACCTGGTGGTCGATTCTTCCCAGGAATTCTATATTTCCATCCGGCAGCCAGCGCGCCAGGTCGCCGCTATTATAAGACCTATAGGACATATAAGACCTATTGAATCTTTCCGCTGTCAGATCCGGGTTATTTAAATAGCCTCTTGCCAATCCCGGACCGCCTATACACAGCTCACCAGGCACACCGATGGGCTGTAGTTTTTTATCTCTACTGAGGATATATATCCGGGTATTGGAAATAGGCTTTCCAATAGGGATGTTCGGAACATTCCGTTTCACAAAAAAACATGTATTCACCACCGTACCTTCAGTTACCCCATAGTTATTCACCGACTGATACCTGGTTTTTCGGAATGTTTTTAGCTTATCCCCCCCTATTAAAAGGATCCGCAACGACGTATTCTCCAACTTCATAAACGCTTCTGCCATCCGGGTCGGTAGAAAGGCAATAGATATTTTATTCCGATTTAACCAGGCGTTTAGCTTCCGTGGGTCGAGTCTTGTGCCGGAATCAACAATATATAACGAGGCTCCTTTAAACAGGTAAGGAAAAATTTCCCAGACAGACGCATCAAAACCAAAGCCTGCATACTGAGCTGCCCGGTCATTTGAGGTAACGGAAAAGGTTCTATTATGCCAGTCACTTAAGTTAATCACTGATCCATGTTCAATCAGGGTTCCTTTTGGCCTGCCGGTTGACCCGGAAGTATAGATTATATATGCCGGACTCCCCGGCCCACTGTGGTTCTCCAGGTTTTTTTTACTTCCGCCTCCTTTCTCCTGTTCTAAATTTATTATATTTCTAAAGTGAACCCTTTTTATTAAATGGGTTTGGGTAAGCAGCACCTGCGCATTGCTGTCTTTTAGCATATAATCCATTCGTTCATCTGGATATGCCGGGTCAATGGGCACGTAGGGGGAGCCCGCCTTAAGAATCCCTAAAACACTAATAATCCTGTCTAAACAGGGTTCCACCAGGATGCCGACAGGCGTATCCGCAGCAGCACTGTTCTTTCTTATTCTTCTTGCCAGTTGATTGGCTCTTTCATTCAGTGCTTTATAGGTTAGGCTTTTATCTCTAAAAACAACGGCCAGGTTATCCGGTCTTTTTCCCACCTGCTCCTGGAACAACCCATGGATTGTCTTAAACAATGGATAGTCAACCCCTGTATCATTAAAATCAAATAGTATCTGTTTCTTTTCTTCCCCTGAAAGCATTCCAATGTCCTTGAGCCTGATTTCCCGGTTATTGATCACCTCGTTTAAAATATTTTGATAATGAAGGCTCATCCGTTGTATGGTTCCAGGTTTGAATATATCGGAGTTATATTCTATAGAGAAATGGTAATGATCATCGATTTCCAGTATCCCTATGGTTATATCGAACTCGGCTTTCTCATGGATAAATTCAAAGGGGCTTACCTCTAATCCTCCCATGGTTACAGTATCTAACTTATTGTAAAAGAAGATGGTATCGTAGAGGGGGTTCCTGCTGGGATCTCTTTTTATTCCCAGTTTTTCCACCAGGTATCCCAGGTCATAGTTAAAATGATCGAACGACTGTTTGGTATCCTCAACAACCTCCAGCAACAACTGCCAGAAACTCTTTTCTCTTTTCGGGCCGTTTCTTATGGGAAGGGTGTTGATGAACAGACCGATCATGTTGTCAAACCCTTTCCCTTGCCTGATTTCTTTAGGCGCTCCAACAATCACATCCTCCTGGTCGGTGTACCTGTGTAAGAGGATAAAGAAAGAGGTCAAAAATATATGATACAAAGAAACCGCCTTGTTTCCTGCAAAGGTTTTTATCGCTTTTGCCAGACCATCATTTATTTTATAATGGGAAATCGTGCCTTTAAATGAAAATACCTGTGGTCTGGGAAGATCGGTTGAGAGATTTAATACAGGGAGTTCTCCTTTAAATTTAGAGAGCCAGTATTGCTTTTCTTTTTTTAAATGTTCCACGGATAAACTGTCTTTGCACCATTGGGCATATTCTTTATATTGCCATTTAAGTTCTGGCAGGGGGTCATTATTATAGAGCCTGAATAAATCCCGTATTAAAATATCTTCTGATTTTAAATCAGTAATAATATGATGCGAATCCATTATTAAAATAAAATCCCTTTCTGAACGTCTGATAAGCCCGGCTCTTAAGAGAGGTGGATTTTCCAGGTCAAAGGGTTGAATAAAATGGGTGATACGGTTTTGCAATTGGTTTTCTTCACTATTTTCCCAATAGGTGAACGAAAAATCCTCAATTTTAATGTTATAAGGCCGTTGTACCGGTTCTCCATTAACCAGAATAAACCCTGTTCGCAGGGGCTCATGCCTTTGTAAAAGTTTTTTAAAGGCCCTCCTCAATCCATCAATATCAAGGTTTCCTTTAATTCTTCTTACAATAGGTGAATTATACGCGGTACTCCCTTTATTTAACTGTTTCATAAAGAACATTCTTTCCTGGGATGGTGTCAGGGGGTAGTATTCCTTATTTTCCATTTTTTAAGTGTACAGCTCTTCTGCAGCCTGATGAAACATCTCTTTTAATTTTTTAAAATCGATCTCATAACTGCAGCGTATGGTAAAAATAAGACCACCTTTATAATTGAAGGCGATGCAGTTAAACAATGTATCAATGGGCAAAGGATTGGGCTCCTGGTGAACAGCATCCTCATAAGAACCACCATCGATCTCATCACTATTGCCTAAGAAATTATACATTGTGACATCGATGTTTTCCAGGTTTTTCCCAAAATGAACCAGCGCTGTGGTTTGTCTCCATTTCTCTGCGAAATCTTTATTTATTACTAAGTTCAAGAAATTAATGTTATGGTTTTTCAAATCATCCACCCGTTCCTGGACAGAATGGAGCAGTTGTTCCGGTTTTAATGCCAGATCAAGAACCATGGGAACCATATCGATAAATTCACCGATGGTATTGTAATATGTATTTTTACAATATTGTCTCCCATCATAAACGAACAGGAGAGGAATTTTGTCCACGCCTGTATACCTTTGCAGCGCTCTCCCATACAAAGATAAAGCAACCTCTACGGCTTGCTTATCCTTCAATGGCCCTCTCAAAGGGACTTTAATCAGATAGGTATAGGTGGTATGACCCACTCTCTTTGCATGCATGATCTCTTTTAATTGCTTCTTACTGTGAAAGAAATCATGCAAATAAAATCGATCGATCACTTCCTGCTCGGTAATGTGCTGAGGTCCTTTATGGATATGGGAGACATATTTTTCATAGGTTTCACCATCCGGATCCTTCGCCTTCAAATTCACACTCTGCCCTTTAAGCAGGGAATGGTAGTTGGTTAAAAGCTCCCGTTTCATGATTTCCTCTGAAGCCCGGTCAAAGATAACATGATTGAAGAGCATGATTATATAATTTTCCCTGAGGTTTCTTTTCATCATAACGATATGATAGAAAATATCCCCCTTCTCAAATATCCTCTGGACTATTTTCCCGCATATTTTCATAAAGGCATTGAACGGCAGATTATATCGCGTTAGGTCAATCATGGATAACCTGGGACGATCATTATGATTGTAATCATATTCGCGCCAATAAAACCCGTCTTCTTTTTTTATGGCAATGCTTCGCAATAACCCCTGTTTTTTGATAACCCGATCATAAGCTTCCTTGAAGATGTTTTCATCGACATATTCATCAAGGAGAAAATACCCCGGACTCACCGGAGTCCGGAATGTTATCTGCAATGATTGCATCGAGCTCAGCGAATACTCTTTTAGCACTGCTCCTTGCTTAAGCCAGGTATCGTTATGTGTATAATCCTGTTTTAAAACAGCCTCTATCTCATGTATATATTCGTCGCGAAAATCTTCCAGACCCAGGATTGTGAATAGTTCGGCTTCATCCATTTTATCTTTTTTCTCTAACTTTATTTTATTTTGTTTGTCGATAATATAGTGTGGCAAAATTGTCTTTTCTACGTTTTGTTTTAGCCGATTCATTACTTCTGCAACCATATTCTTCCCCAAAAAATCGCCGTATAAAATTGAGAATTCTTTTATTTCATTCTCAAATACTATCGCTGGATAAACCTCTAATTCAAATGCAATTCCCGTGCTTTTTTGTAAATACGCCGCTGCCTCTTCCCTTGTCTGGATTAAAACGTTATCGTCTCTCATTGAAAGGATATATTCGCTTAACTCTTTGATTGTTTGATAATGAAAGATGTCTGATAAAGTAATGGAGAAACCGTTTTGATTCATTAGGGCTAATAATGATACGGCCTTTAAAGAATCACCCCCAAGGTCAAAGAAATTGTTGGTGATACCGATGTTGTTTACTTCTAAAATCTCCTCCCATAACTGGATCATCTTTTTTTCTATGTCATTTGTTGGCGGCTGGTATTCAGCCTCTTTTATTTGCAGGTCTGGGGCAGGCAGTGCTTTCCTGTCTATTTTTCCACGGGCAGTGAGGGGCATTTTTTCCACCTGAACAAAATAGGCAGGCACCATATAATCGGGCAATTGGGCAGACAGGAATTCCCTCAATACCGAGGGAACCAATTCCCTCTCCGAAACAATATAGGCACAGAGATATTTGTCACGGTTTTTATCTTCCTTCGCCATCACCACCGCCTCTTTTATCTCTGGATGAGCCAGTAAACAATTTTCAATTTCTCCTGGCTCGATGCGAAATCCCCTTATTTTTACCTGAAGGTCGATTCGGCCAAGGAATTCGATGTTTCCATCCGGAAGCCACCGGGCCAGGTCGCCTGATCTATATAAAGCTGAATGATGAGTTGGTTCGAAGAATGATGAATGATGAAAACCCTCTACATTTTCTTTTTCATCCTGGTCATCCTGGTAATCCTGAAAATCCTGGTTAAATTTTTCTGCGGTTAACTCCGGGTTGTTTAGATAACCCCTGGCAATGCCATCGCCTCCCACCACAAGTTCGCCCACAGCACCAATGGGAACCAGATGATTGTATTTATCCATAATATATGCTGTTGAATTTGCGATTGGTGCACCTATGGGTATATTTTCCCTGTATTCTTTATCGATAACATAAGTGGTAGAAAAGGTGGTATTTTCTGTGGGACCATATCCATTCATTATTTTTAACCGGGGAAACCGCTTCTTTACCCGGTTGATGTGAGCCGGGGATAGGACATCGCCTCCCACTAAAAGAATCCTGAGCCCCTGGAAAATGTCTATATCCGCATCCACCATCTGGTTAAACAATGGCGATGTCATCCAGGTGATGCTGATTTTATGTTTATGTATGGTTTCTTTTAACTGCTCCGCTATCAACAGGGTATCCCTATCCGCAAGACAGAGTTCAAGCCCATTCAATAAGGCTCCCCATATCTCAAATGTTGAGGCATCAAAGTCCAATGCCCCGGTTTGCAATATCCTGTCTTTTTTACTGAATTGGATGTAGTTTGTATTCTTTACCAGTCTAACCACACTCCGATGTTCCACCATTACTCCTTTGGGATTTCCTGTCGTCCCGGAGGTGTAGAGAACGTAGGCCAAATTCGAAGAACTCAAATTCGAAGCACGAAATTCGAAATTCGAAACAAATTCAAAATTCAAATGTTCAAAATTCAAAACAATGCTCGTAACTCCCCCGTTTTGGTCATTTGAATTTTGGTCATTTGGATTTGTTCTCGTGCTGCGCAGCGGACTACTTCGCAGAGTAGCATCGGATTTCGTGCTTCGATTTTCGGATTTCAGTAAAATCCCAGCATTGCTGTCCTTTAACATGAAGTTGATTCGTTCCTTCGGATAGGTGGGATCCAAAGGCAAATAGGCGCCTCCGGATTTTAATATTCCCAGTACCCCGATTATCATTTCTATGGAACGGTCGACCATTAAACCGACGACGTTGTCAGGTTGAACGCCTTTTTCCCGTAATATCCATGCCAGTTGATTGGATTTTTTTTTCAATTCGTTGTAGGTAATAGACACCATGCCCCATGCTCCATGCCCCGTGCCAATAACAGCAATTTTATCGCCCGCTCGCTCTGCCTGTTCTTCAAATAATTGAGGGATTGCCTTATCCCTGGGATAAGCGGATGTTGTATTATTAAAATCAACCAACAATTGCCTCTTTTCTTCCTCAGACAGTATCTCTATTTCAGGTAAGTGTAAATCCAGGTTGAAAAGCACCACCTGGAATAAATTAATAAAGTGGGCAATGATCCGTTCAATGGTGGTTGAGCTGTACAGAGACAAATCAAATTCAACACGCCCATCGATATATTTATCGGTTCTAAGAAAGGAAAATATTATATTAGGGGCAATGTGTTGAATATAGCTCCTGTCATGAATATTGAGGAGCAAGATCACAATGTCGAATAGAGGAAACTCACCTTTGGAAATGGATAGATTTAACTTCCCCGGTAATAGCTCAATGGGATAATTGTAATGTTCTGTGGCTTCGACAATCGTTTGACTCACCATCAACAGCATTTGCTTAAAGGTTGCATCTTGTTCAAACCGGTTTCTCAACGGCAGGAGTGTATTAATAAATTCTGCATCGAAATCCTGCTTATAAATGGGTGCACCAATGATGATATCGCTGCTGTTTGTATATTTATTGAGCAAAACCACCAACCCAGATACCAGGATCGCATTTAATGGATGGTCTGAGCCCTTGCTTAACGTCATTAACCGGGAAAAGATCTCTTTGGGAAATCTAAACGTGACCTCAGTCATATGGCGTTCATCCAGGGTACTTTTTTTATAGTCAAATGGGAAATTACTCTTTTCCAGATCCCCTGCCAATTTATTTAACCAGAATTCTCCCTCTTTTATATTTTGATTGACTGCAAAGGCCTGCCGATCGGGTGATACTTTTCTGACCATCATATCGATCTCCTTCTAAAATAAAAATAAGTGCCCATGCAATGTCCCCTCTTTGCCCAAATAAAAGGAGAGCAGCAGTGAAGCTGCTTTTGTTATCAATCGACCGATGGATTATTCATTATTTATTATTGATTATTAAACATTCAATGCCTGGTTTATATTTTTTAATAACTCATGAAATACCCGGGCCAATTCGACCACATGCGGCTGCTGAAAAATTGAATAATGATCCCCACTTACGGTATGATAGGTGACCGGAATATAACAGTAATCATTCCAATACTCCGGTACTTTTCTATTGGACTGACTTCCGGCAAAAAAGTGGATCGGCGTTTGGATTTTCCCGGCAGGAATATATTGAGCAAACGCATTCATTAATGTCCGGCTTAAATTGAGATATTGAATAACCTCCTCCACATGAAGCTTTGTGTCAAAATCAAATGTTGCAAGCATTTCATCTTCAAGGACTAATTTTTTAAGTTCCTCCGTATAAGAATCACTGGATTTCAGGAAATCCACCACAAAGGGCCAGATATGGTCGATATTGGTTATTTTTTCCAATTTTAGCTCCATCTCGGTACCGGATAAATATCGCTTTATAAAACTCTTTTCCGTCTCAAGTGAAAACGCCTGGAAATCAAAATTTAAAATGCCCATGGGGCCGCTGCAGTCAACGAAACCCAACAGGGCCACATTATCCCCCATTTGCTCCATTTGCCAGGCCATTTCAAAAACAATATGGCCGCCAGATGACCAGGAGACTAAATGATACGGCCCCTGAGGTTGTACTTTTTTTATCTTTTGAATATACCTTGTGGCTATTTCCTCTACCGTATCATTTTGAGGTGTATAATTTTTTAACCGGTCCGCTTGAATTCCCCAACAATTAAAGGGGGGTGCCAGTGTGCCCAGTTGTCTGCAGAATTCGATGTATGCGCCAACTTCTCCACTTATTTCATGTATAAAAAAGATATCTCCAACGGCTCCAGGCGTACTATTTAGCAGCCACAGGTTTTCAGATACTGCAATCGAGATTTTGTTTTGCGCATCTTTATTTGCATCCACCATGCTTTTTTTAGCTTCATGGATGGGTTTATACCCAAATATTTCTGCCAGCTCCAATGTGGGTTCTCCCAGGAAATCCTGCTTATAATGCTGCCTCCAGGTATCGGCCACGGCTGCGTTAATCGTTTTATGTCGGTGAAACTTCGGGTCACCGATCATTTGTGCTTCCGAATACATGCCGTCCGTCATTCGTTTTTTTTTCTCTTTATAAGGTTGAATCATTTCAGGATGGAATTCCAGGTGCAAGAACCGGCAAATATCTGCTGCCGTCTCTTCCGGTTTCGCCACCAGGTCTTCAAACGTGATCCACCGTTGACGTTCTTGTGGGATTTGCTTTAAAAATTCCAGGATGTTGTATACGCTGTTGGTCCATTGAATCTCAGCAAATTCACGTCTGGTAAGGGAAAGTATATCAGTCCACTGCTCCCCCAGCAACAAATCCATTTTGGCTTCAACAAACGAATGAATCATGCCGTAAGGGTGGCGCGTCAAATGGATATACAGCGGGTCCTGGAAATAGCTTTCCGCTTTTTTTAGCGTTTCAAGATGGTTGGAATAACCGGGTGATTTGTCCACCAACAACTGGTCCCCTACCCACGCTTGAATCTGACCATAGAATTCTTTAACCGTCATATCCTGGTTTTCAAAGCCTTGCAAAATCTCCTGTGCGTGTTCCATACTGCATTGTTTTATTTGCATGATGGCCCGGATCGTACCATGGAGGAGAGATGAATCAGCCCCGGCAAGATTGGTGTTTCTTTCACGCAGGGTGTTGAAGAATAGCAAGTTCAACTCGGGTGGGGCAAACAACATGGGATGACCGCCCAGTATAACACGAAGCAGGGTTGAACCGGTACGGGGCGGAGAAAGAACAAATACCGCGGGTGGATTCCTGGGAGTATGAATCTCCAGTGGCTCCGGAGGGGTAGATAAAAAACGACGGAACCGCATTATTTTTCCAATGGTGACCACATCCCCTGATACTGATACTGGGGGACCTGTTTCGTCGTTTGAATGAACACCAACTGCCCTTGCAAAACTTTCCGGGTAGTGCCGACTGAAATAGGTGACCAGTTCCGATACGGTGGGTGCATCAAAGATTGCAGTGATATGAATGATCTCCCCCAATTGCTCTTTGAACCGGTTGACAAAAGTGATCCCTTTAAGAGAATTCACCCCCATGTCCAGGAGATTGTCATGGATGCCGATGGGTCTGATCCCCAGTAATTCCTCCCACATTTGCACCAACATTTGTTCAGCCCTGTTCCTGGGCGCCACATAGGGGGTCTTTTTCTCCGGCCTGGTGTATGGAGGGGCAGTTGAAGGAGGCACTGGTTTCTCCATTTTTATCTCACCCTCCTGCACCATCAACTTCAACTTTTGCATCGGGAGATCAACACTATAATAGAGCTTATCAAATGGATAGGAGGGTAAAGGGACTCGTTTTCTTTTCTCATTGGCATAAAACCCGGTCCAATCTATTTTTGTTCCATAAAGCCATAACCTCCCAATCTTTCCCAATAAATACTCCACATCCGATATTTTTTGGTCCGAAGACCGGACCAGGTTGACCACTGAATGATTCGATTCTTTATTGATGTACTGGTAGGCGAGAGTACTTAACGAAACACCAGGACCCACTTCCAGGAAAACAGCGTTTTCAATGCTCATTAATTCGTTCAATCCATCTGAAAACTGGACGGTTTCCCTCAAATGGGTGGCCCAGTACCGCGGATTCACTGCATCTTCGGGTGTGATCCATCTACCCGTTACATTGGATACAAATGGTATGTTGGGTTTATTCAAGGTTAACTGTCCCACCAGTTCTTCAAATTCTTTTAAAATAGGGTCTATCATCATGGAATGCAGGCCATGAGAGGCTTCCAGGCGTATACATATAACCCTTTTTTCTTTCATTTGTGTTTCAAAGGCGTCAATGGCATCCCTGGGGCCGGCAACCACACAGGACTCCCCATTATCAATGGCAATGGATAGCTGATCATTTAATAACGGTTTTACTGTTTCTTTGTTAATAGGGACACTCAACATGGCGCCTTCGGGAATCTTCCGGATCAATTTGCCCCTGCCCACGATCAGGGTTAATGCATGTTCCAGGGAAAAAACACCGGAAATGCAGGCGGCAACATATTCCCCAAAACTGTAACCGATCATGGAATGGGGTGTTATTCCCCATTCCATCATCAACCGGGCCAGGGCATATTCAAATATAAAGACCTTCAATTGGGCAATATCGATCTGATCTATTTTTACCGCAGAGGACGCAGAGGTCACAGAGGAGGGATAAAGAATGTCTTCGATATTGGAATCCTTCAAAGGGCTCAATAGTGTAAAACATTGATCCACGGCTTCTTGGAATAGGGGTTCTGTGCGATAGAGGTCCAATCCCATATTGAGATATTGAGTGCCCAATCCGGGAAACATGAACACCACTGGTCTCTCGTCCAATTCTGTAACATAATTGCGCACGTTGCCGGAATCGGCGGATAATAAATCATGAATGGGAATGGGCTCATGTTGATTTGGACAAACCAGCATGCGTCTATAATTGAAGGCTCTCCTTCCTACCTGTAAGGTATAGGCAGCGTCTGCCAGGCGCTCAGGGTGTTCGTTTAAATAATCCGCCAGGTTTTCCGTCATCCGCTCCAGAGCGGTCTCGGTTTTGGCGGATAGTAAAATCAATTGATATGGCCTGCTCTCTGTTTCCGTTTCCCCTGGTTGGTCCTCAGACCATTCCTCCAGCACCGCATGGGCGTTGGTGCCGCCGATGCCAAAGGAACTGACCCCGGCGCTTAAAGGAAACTCATCCGAGGTCCATTCTGTCAGATTTTTATTGATATAAAAGGGGCTATTTTCAAAATCGATTTTGGGGTTGGGGGAATCAAAATTCACCGCAGGGGGAATGAGTCGATTTTTTAATGCCAGGACAGTTTTAATAAAACCAGCAACACCAGCAGCAGCATCCAGGTGTCCAATATTGGCTTTGATAAACCCGAGCGCACAGGAATTTTTTTTATAAGGGGAAGCCCTCGTCGGGTGAGTGGATTGCCCAGCCGGGGCCTTAAATGCCTTTTTTAACGCTTCGATTTCTATGGGGTCTCCCAGGGGTGTACCGGTTCCGTGGGTCTCCACATAGGTAATGCTTTCGGGTTCCACCTCGGCCATCCGAAGTGCAGCCCAGATAGCCTCTGCCTGGGCTTCCACACTGGGTGCGGTATATCCCGGCTTTCGATTGCCGTCATTATTAATCGCTGTTCCTTTGATCACTGCGTATATATGATCCCCGTCTTTTACTGCTTTCACCAGGCGTTTCAACACCACAATACCCACACCATTACCTGAGGCTGTACCCCTGGCCTTTGCATCAAACGGTCTGCAGCGACCATCGGGAGACATGATCATTCCTTCCTCGTAGAGATAACCGGTCTTCTGGGGAAGCGTTATGGTCACCCCCCCGGCCAGAACCATATCTGCTTCTCCGGTTAATAACGCGCGACAGGCCATGTGAATCGCCACCAATGATGTCGAGCAGGCAGTATTGATCGAAACACCCGGCCCTTTTAAATTTAACTTATAGCAAATAAGCGTTGAAAAATAGTCACTATTTAAATTCTCCAGCTCTAAAAATTCCGAACCTTTCATGGTTTGAGTTAAATGAGAGGCTTTCCAGTACATATTAGGCGCATACCCGGCATAAAGGCCGATATATCCATTGTAAGATTGGGGATCATAACCGGCATCCTCCAATGCATGCCATGCACACTCATGGAATACCCGAACCTGGGGGTCCATGATTTCTGCTTCATTGGGGGTATAATTAAAAAAGGAAGAATCAAAATATTGGATGTCTTCCATGTATGCTTTTGCTTTTACATAATTGGGCTGTTGGAGTATTTCCGGGGGGATGCCTGCTTCCATCAATTCCTCATCTGAAAAAAGAGTCACTGATTCCACACCATTTTTTAAATTCTCCCAGAAGGCATGGATATCTTTTGCGCCCGGGAACCTCCCGGCCATACCGATGACTGCCATCTCCATCCCGGTCTGGGCTCTCTTTTTTTTTATTTCTTTTATATTAATCCCCATTTCCATTGCCCAATTTTTTTAAGGTCAGATGTATAAGGTCTTTCGCTTCATCAATCCGTTCAGAAAAATCTGATGGGGTCTCTTGAACACCTTCTTCTCCCTGTTCCCGGGTCAAATAGTGCTCCAGGGAACGAATGGTGGGATATGTAAACAAGGTCACAACAGGTATCTCCTTTTCCAGCTTTTCCTTTAATTTATTGCAGACCGTAATGATATCCAGGGAATTCCCTCCCAGGTCGAAAAAATTGTCCTGGATACCTATTTTTTCTCTACCCAACACCTCCTGCCAGATTTCTACGATCATTCGCTGCATCCAACTTTGGGGCGGTTTATATGTACCGTCCGAATGGAAATCAGATTCCAATGGATGCGGCAGCATTTTACGGTCTACTTTCCCGCTGGGATTCAGAGGTATCTTCTCCACCTTCACAAAACAAGCAGGAATCATATAATCGGGTAACTTCTCCTGGAGGTATTCTTTCAATTCATGCACCGAAAGTATTGTCTTGTCTGGCATTTGCCTTGCAGTAAAATAGGCACATAGATATTGTCTGCCTCTGTCATGTCTGTTTATTACTACCACTTCTTTTATCCCCGGATGTCCATTCAGGTGCTCCTCGATTTCCCCCAATTCGATCCTGAATCCCCGGATTTTGACCTGGTGGTCGATCCTTCCGAGAAATTCGACATTGCCCTCCGGCAGCCACCGGGCCAAATCACCGGTGCGATAAAGAGTATTAAAGGGGGAATCCTGAAAATCCTGGATAAATTTTTCTGCTGTTAATTCCAGTTGATTTAAATATCCCCGCGCAACCCCTTCCCCACCGATATACACCTCCCCGGAGATCATGATTGGAACCGGTTGGAATGCCTTGTCCAAAATGTAGATGGATGTATTAGAGATAGGACTACCAATGGGGATGGTTCCAGCCTCATCACTCACCTGGTTAATATCATAATAGGTGGCATATACAGTGGTTTCTGTGGGACCGTATACATGCATAATTTTGCCTTCTCCCAGGTAGTCCAGTGCCTTTCTCACATGTACCACCGATACCATTTCTCCCCCAAAAAGAACTTTCCTCACCCCCTTTAAACAGTCAATGCCCAGGTCTACCAGTATATTAAACAAAGCCGTGGTAACAAAAAAACAGGTAATGATTTGCTTTTTTATGATGTCAGACAGCCGGTCCACAGCGATGACCTCTTCGGCTTTGAGCATCACAAGTAGCGCTCCATTCACCAATGCGCCGTAAATATCAAATACAGACCCGTCAAAGGCATAATTGGATAACTGGAGTAGCCTGTCATGAGGGGTGATATCGATGTAATTGGTATTCCTGACCACGCGCAGGACATTGGAATGGGTGGTGAGCGTGCCCTTGGGTTTTCCAGTAGTCCCGGAAGTGTAGATGACATAAGCAAGGTTATCGGAATGATGAATGATGAATTGGTCCGATGAATGATGAATACCTTCTTTTTTTTCATAGTCTTCAAGGTATATAATTTCCTTTTCAAATGAGAACACTCCAGATAAATGATGTGTAGTCAATAATATCTCTGCATGGCTGTCAGCCAGCATATATTGCTTTCGTTGTTCTGGATAATCGGGATCAATGGGTAAGTATGCACCTCCGGCCTTTAATATTCCCAATATGCCTATGATCATTTCCACTGAACGTTCCATCATAATAGCCGCAATGGTATCCGGTCTAACGCCTTTTTCCTGCAGCATCTGAGCCAGTTGATTGGATTTTTCATTTAATTCTCTATAGGTAAGGAACACCATACCCCATGACCCATGACCCATGCCCACAACGGCGATACGATCCGGGGCGCTTTCTGCCTGCTCTTCAAATAATGCGTGAATGGTCTTATCTTTTGGATACCATGATTCCGTATCATTAAAGTCAACCAATACGTGATGCTTTTCCTGGCCTGACAGAAGCGTTAATTTCTCAATTTCGATTTCTTCATTGTCCATCACCTGATTCACCACCAGGCGAAAATGATTGGCCATTCGCTCGACAAAATTATGATCAAAAACATTGCCATTAAAGTTAAATCGAACCACCAATTGGTTTCCCCACTCTATGATTACGTTAAAATCATAGTTGGTCTGTTCAAATGTTTCTAAATGAGATACCCTTAATGACAATTCGCCTTTATTTTCATATCCCTTGATCTGTTCTGACAGGGGATAGTTCTCAAATACCAGGATATGATTGACTAAATACTGTTTCAAAAGACTTTCCGATTGAATTTCAGCCAATGGGTGATAATGATGCGGTTCGCTGGCGATTGCTCCTACCTGTATTTGATGAAGCAATTGGTTAAATTTTGTATCTCTTCTAAATTGGATTCGCACCGGGATGGTATTGATAAATAAGCCCACCATTGCTTCCACCCCTTCTAGCTCGGCCGGGCGACCGGATACCACCGCACCGAATACCACATCCTCTTTTCCATTATATTTACCTAAAAGAACCGCCCAGACAGCCTGGATAAAGGTATTCACCGTGACATGGTTCTTACCGACTGCGGCATTCAGGTTTTCGGTGGTCTCACTGCCAAATTCCAGCTTTAAAATTTCATTTTCATATTCAACCTTATCTTGCTGCGATTTTTTTCCCGGAACAAGCACTGTTTCTTCATACGAATCCAGGTATCTTTTCCAATAGTTCCTGGAATGTTCCCTATTTTGCTTTTCCAACCATTTGATATAGGTTCGATATGGAGTAATAGGGGGTAATTGATACTCTCTTTTTTCCATGAAGCTGGTATAAATCTCAAAAAATTCGGCAATTAATATTCCTGTGCACCACCCATCCATCAATATATGATGATAACTCCATATGAATTCGTGTTCGGATTGGCCCACCTGGAGAATCGATACCCGCATCAATACATCTTTGCTGAGATCAAAGGGCTGCTGTCTGTCTTTTGTTATAAATTCCTTGATTAATTCTTCTTCCGTTTCGCTGCTGGTGATATCGCTAATATCTTTATAATAAAAATCAACCCCTTTATCTTTTAAAACAACCTGGAGAGGTTTTTCAACCCCCTGAAAAATAAAAGCCGTCCGCAAGACATCGTGTCGTTTAAATAGTTCATTTAAACTTTTTTTAACCATTTTCACATCCAGAACGCCATGCAAACGATAAGCCACCTGTTCAAAATAAGCAACGGAAGAATCATCATACAGGCTGTGGAATAACATACCTCGCTGCATTGGCGTTAATGGATAGATGTCTTCGATTGATTCCCGGTACTGGTGGTTTAATTGGTCCATACTCTCTAAGGAGAGGTGTGGGTAAGTAAAATCAGAAGGGGTAAATTCCCGCTTTTCTTTTGACGCACAAAAAGCAATCACCCGGTGGAGCTCAGATTTAAAATGTTCAAGAAGCGTTTTTATGGTTCCCGGTTTATATTGTTTTTTGCTGTACACAGCGGTAAAGGTCAACTGACTAGAGTTGATTATCCCGGTCACTTCCAGTTCATACTGCCTTTTTTCATTTTTATCGAAAAGGTCGCCCACCGGTTCTTTTGCCAGTTCAAAATTGCTTTGTCCTGCCTCAACATCAAATTGTCCCAGGTAATTAAAGATCATGGGAGGTTGTAATTCAAGATCGATCTCTTTTTTACTATCAGCCGGTGTTAAGTATTTCAGTATCCCATACCCCATCCCTTTATTGGGAACCTTTCGCAGTGTTTCTTTCACTTCCTTGATCTGGCGTCCCAGGTCATTTTCAAATGAAAGGTCCAGTAGGACAGGGTAATGGTTTGTAAACCATCCGATGGTCCTGCTTACGTTCATTTCTTCAAACAGGCTTTCCCTTCCATGACCCTCCAGCGTGATAAACAACCGGTTATGAGACCAGGTCTTCCTTGCAGCCAATCCCAGGGCGGTCAGTAATATATCGTTAATTTCCGTCCCATACGCTTTATTTACCTTTGTCAACAATTCTTCGGTTTCTGTAGGACTTAAATGGAACGAAACCGAAGCCCTATTTTTTACATAATTATCTCCCCCTTCAAAATCTTTTTCTATTGTCGGAATGGGAAGGGTTTCTTGCTTCTCCCAATAGGTTTTCTCTTCTAAAGAGCGCTCGCTTGCTGCATATTGGTGTAATGCTTCTACCCAGCTTTTGAAGGAATTCGCTTTTAACGGTAAT
>Ga0180438_10001934_pt1 | contig 35211 bp, 16 predicted proteins | sample SS_ome_12_FD_132455 | JGI IMG/M metagenome (GOLD analysis project Ga0180438, IMG submission 132455) | Hypersaline lake sediment archaeal communities from the Salton Sea, California, USA - SS_3_D_2 metaG | ecosystem: Environmental > Aquatic > Non-marine Saline and Alkaline > Hypersaline >... | reverse complement strand
GGTAACCGAGGCTTCCGCGCCGGCCGCCAGATGGACGCACAGCGGGCGCGGCCCGGAGTCGGGCCCGTCGGGCACCGGCACCAGCGGCGGCTCCCAGTGCCAAGAGCGGCCCCAGGCGCTCTTTCGGGCCTCGATGGCCAGGGCCCAGTCCTCCGCGCACGTCCAGATCCGCAGGTAGTTCGCGCCGCTGTCGGCCAGCTTGCCGAAGATCTCCTCGGCCTTCGTGAGGTCGACGTACTGCGTTTCGCCGATGAAGGCCAGGTTCTGGCCGATCGGGAAGAACGGGGTGCCGTCGCTGAACTCCAAGAACCGCGGGTCGTTGCGGCTGACGTGGAGGAAGCCCTTGCCCGACGACGGCACGCACCGAAACGCCACCGCAGCGGAACGTCTCTCGCCCTGTTTGTCCGTGAGCACGGCCGCCGCGCGGTAAACGCCAACCTGCCGGGGTGCGAAGTGGGCCCTCCAAACCGGCTCGCCTACCGGGCAGAGCCAGGCGGCCGGGCGGCCCGACCGCGGCACCGTGCGCCGCTCGTACTCCTGGTAGAAGAAGGCCGGGACGCTGAGCCGAGCGCCGTCCGGCGCGTCCAGCTCGAGGCCCACGTCCACCTCCCCGGGGTCGAAGGGGTTGTCGTAACCCGCCGGGGCCCCGATCGAAAAGTCCACGCGCTCGTACCTGCCCACTTCGGTGACGGAGACCTCCAGACGCACGGGCTCGGCCGCCGAGACCGGGCCCGCAAGGATCGTCGCGGCGGCCAGTGCCCAGCCGATAGCGGCGAGCCAACGGCCGGCTGTCCGGGGGGATTTGCAGAGAGGTGGCATGTTAGCGGCTCATGAGGAACGTCTTGGCGGCCCGGCTCACCGCTGCGGTCGCTTCGCCAAGGCGTCGAGTTCCGCCGGGGTGAAACGCACGCTGACGATGTACGGCTGCTCGCCGGGCGTCCAGTGGCCGTAGGTGGTGGTGACGAAGGTCCCGTCGGGCAGGACCTCGACGGCCGGATACGCGCAGTCGGCCCCGCGGTGGTTGTCCATGATGCGCAGGTGGTATTGGCCGGGCCGCCCTTGAGCCAGGTCCTCGTAGGTGCCGACCCAGCCGACCCAGTCACCGAGGAACGGAGCCGACTTGCCCGCCGGCACGCGGCAGCGGAACGAAACGAACAGGCGCCCGTCCGGGCCGTAGCGGCCCGTGTGCCGGTCGCCGTTCAGCACGTCGGGCATCTCGCGGGGCTCGGTCCAGGTGCGGCCCTCGTCGTCGGAGAACATGATGTGCGAGTTCTTGCGCCGGGCGTTCTCGCGCAGCAGGATGGCCAACTGCTTGCCGTCGGGCGAGCGGATGATGCCCGGCTCGCAAAGATGCACCTCGTCGCTCTTGTAGACCGATTCGGGAAACGACCACGTCAGGCCACCGTCGGTCGAGAACGTCTTGTAGAGCGTCATGGTGTTCGTGCGCGGGCCGGTGGGAACGTCGCCGTAGCTCCGTCCGGGGCCGCCGCGGAAGAACCGGCCGTCGTCGTGGAACATGGCCAGGTAACGGCCCGGCCCCGTTTTCAGATCCGTCACGCAGCCCATCACCACGATCCCGCCCCAGTCGCCCACGGGCTTGAGCGGCGTCCAGCTTCGCCCGTCGTCCTCGGAGACGGCCAGCCGGGCCGGATAGAGCCCCGACCAGACGATCAGCCGCTTCTTCCCTTGCGCATCGACCACGCGGTGGATGGTGGGCACTTCCTTGCTGGTGGCCCAGTTCTCGGGGATCGGCAAGCGGTCGCTCCACGTCAGCCCGGCGTCGTCGCTCCGCTTGAGCACCAGGGCTCCGCGCCCGTGGCCCTTGGGATAGACGCAGTACATGGTCTTGCCGTCTTCCAGGAGCACGGTGGTGGGATGGCCCAGGTACTGCCCCGGCTCGCGATCCACGACCACCTGGCGGTGCTGTTGGTCGGCCAGATCGATCAGCGTGACTCCCAGGTCCGCCCCCGCGGGGGCCTCGCCGCCCAACGAGACGGTCGACGCGACCCCCAGCACGATCGCTGCCAGTGCAATCGTGCGTTTCGCCATGGTGTCTCCTCCCGCAAGCGGATAGCGGTATGCCCGCCAGTATAGCAGATGGCCGGCAGCGAAAGGCCCTCGGGCCGGAACCGTGAGCCCGCGACACCGGGCCCGGGACGCGGCGTGCAAGAAAAAGGAGCCCCGCCGGCCAGATCATCCGGCGGGGCTCGTGATATTCGGCTGGCTTCGGGCCAACTGCGCGAACGTCGCGCGTGCCAGCCGAACGTGGTTCGGAAACGGGCCAACTGCGGCCAAACTGGCGGGCAGGTGGGGTCGGGAATCACCCGTCTCGGCCCGACGGTCGCGCCCGACAGATCGCTGCCCCCCTGTCTGGGGGTGTCCGTAAGAATGCTGTTCCGTCCCGGTGGGACCTCTCCCCTACTTCCATCTACTTCTGCTCCTAATTAGCCGCCCAGCACCCATTCCTGACACTGGAATTCCAAGAAAAGCAGAATTGGCTCTGCCGAGGGGTAAGAAAAAAATGCAAATTTAGATTACGCGCCGGGCTGGCGTCGCGCGGCCCCCCGAGCAGCGACCTCTACGGGTTTGCACGCGCGGGCGGCGGCGTATATCGTGGGCCGGTACCCTGCAATGGTACGACCCGATTGCGAAAGGGGGCTCCCGTGCGCGAGTCATTGAACCGCTTCCCGCGGCTGGCGGCCTCGGTCCTCTTGGGCACGGTCTGCTCGGTCGGGTCCCTCGCGTCGGCCAGCGAGCAGGCCCCGCCGCTACGCCTGGCCACGTTCCAGGCGGACGTGACGCCGCCGGTAGGCGGGCATCCGTTGATCTGGGTCACGCCCGTGGCCACGGTCGAAGACCCGCTGTTGGCCAAGGGCGTTGTGCTAGAGCAGGGCGAGCGCCGCTTCGTGCTCTGTGCGGTCGACTGGTGCGGGCTGTGCAACTCGTCGCATACGCTATTCCGCGAGAAGCTCGCCGCGGCCGTGGAAACGGACGTATCCCGGGTGGCGGTCCACTGCGTACACCAACACACGGCCCCTTACACCGACGGCGACGCCCAGCGCCTGCTCGACCGGTGCGAGAACCCGCCCAAGTACGTCGACTTCGAGTTCCTCGACGAGGTGACCGACCGCGTGGCGGCGGCGGCCCGGGAAGCGGTTGCCCACATGGAGCCGTTCGACACGGTGGGGCTCGGCCGGGCGAAGGTCGATCGCGTGGCCTCCAGCCGGCGAATCCCCACCGGCGACGGCAAGATCATCGGGCGGATGAGCGGCACCACCGACCCGAAGCTCCAGGCCCTGCCCGAAGGCCGCATCGATCCGCTGCTCAAGACGGTCACGCTCGCGCGGGGCGGTGAGCCGCTGGTGCGTATGCACTTCTACGCCACGCATCCGCAAAGCTTCTACGGCGATCCCCGGGCGTGCAGCGACGTGCCCGGCTTTGCCCGGCGGCGCCTGGAAGAGAAGGAAGGCGTGTTCCATATCTACTTCACCGGCTGTTCAGGCGACGTGGCCATGGGCAAGTACAACGACCGCACGCGGCGTGCCCGCGACGAGCTGACCGACCGGCTCTACGCCGGCATGGAGGCGGCAGCCGCCGCGACCCGGTACGTTCCCGCCGAGCGGCTCCGCTGGCAAGCGGTCCCCGTGCGCTTTCCCGAACGGACCGACGCCGGAAACACGTTGGAGGACAACCGGGCGAAGATGACCAGTCCGGAGGGCAACGTGGTGGCGAGAATCCGCGCGGCCACGCGGGTTGCCTTCACCGAGCGGATCGACCGGCCGATCGACGTGAACCTGCTGGAGATCGGGCCGGCGCGGGTCCTGCTCTTGCCCGGCGAGTGCATGATCGAGTTCCAGCTCTACGCCCAGGATCTTAAGCCCGAGGAGTTCGTGGCCGTGGCGGCCTACGGCGACCTGGGCCCGGGGTACATTTGCACCGAGGCGTCGTTTGCCGAGGGGGGCTACGAACCGTCGGCCTCGCGCGCGGGAAAGGAATCGGAAGCGGTGCTGAAGGAAGCGATTCGGAAGCTGCTGGCGCCGTAGCAGGCGAGTGCCTGGATCGCCGCCTGGCAACTTGCAAGGGGTGTGCCGATGCAACGCCTTCTCATTCGATGCCTGACGGCGGCCGCGGTTTTGGCGTGCCGGCCGGTCCACGAGGCCGGCGCCGCCGAGACGCTCCGCGTGGCCACGTTTCGCTGCGACGTGACGCCGCCCTTGGGCATGCCCATCTACTCCGGCTACAAGCCGCTGGCCGTGGTGGAGCACCCCCTGCTGGCCAAGGGGATCGTGCTCGAGGACGGCCCGCAGCGATACGTTCTTTGCTCGATCGACTGGTGCGAAATCTGCAACGGCACGCACGCCCTGTTCCGGCGGAAGATGGCCGAAGCGGCGGGCACGCAGCCGGCCCGCGTGGCGGTGCACACGATCCACCAGCACACGGCCCCGATGGGCGACGCCGACGCCATGCGCCTCGTGGAGCGGATCGAGGAGCCGCCGCCGCACCCCGACCCGGCGTTTTTCGATCGCGCCGCCGAGCGCGTGGCCCGGGCGGTGGCCGAATCGCTCGCCCGGCTCGAGCCGTTCGACGCGGTCGGGCTGGGACAGGCCAAGGTCGAGCGCGTGGCCTCCAGCCGGCGCGTCGTGGGCGACGGCGGCAAGATCCTCGTGCGCTGGAGCCGCTGCACCGACCCGGCGCTGCGGGCCATGCCCGAGGGCAAGATCGACCCATGGCTGAAGACGGTCACCCTGGCCCGCGGCGGGAAGCCGCTGGTGCGTATGCACTACTATGCGACGCACCCGCAGAGCTTCTACGGCGATCCCCGGGCGAGCTACGACTTCCCCGGCATCGCCCGCGAGGGGCTCGAAGCCGAGGAGAAGGTCTTCCAGGTGTACTTCAACGGGTGTGGCGGCGACATTACGGCCGGCAAGTACAACGACGGCTCGCGCCAGGCCCGAGCCGAGCTGGCCGCCCGGCTCTTGGAAGGCATGAAGGCCGCGATCGCCGCGACCCGTTTCCAGCCGGCCGGGACGATCACCTGGCGGACCACGGCGCTTCGGCTCGTGCCGCGGGCCGATGCCGGATACACCGAGGAGGAGTATCGCGCCCGAGTGGACAACAAGGCGGCGAGTCCCGCGGTGCGAATCTACCGCGGGGCCATGCCGCTGGCGCTCTTGGCCCGGCGCGAGACGCCCATCGAGATCAGCTCGCTGGCCCTGGGCGACCTGCGCCTGCTGCACCTTCCGGGGGAGTGCATGATCGATTTTCAGCACTTCGCCCAGGGGCTTTTGCCTTCCGGGTTCGTGGCCGTGGCGGCTTACGGCGACTGCGCCTGCGGATACATCTGCACGAGAGCGGCGTTTGACGAGGGCGGCTACGAGCCGACCGACTCGTTCGTCACGCCGGAAAGCGAGGCGGCGCTCAAGGCGGCTATTCGGGAGGTGTTGGGAGCTGAACGGGGGGACTAGGCGAAAAAGGGACCAGGTATAGTTTCCCGGAACGGCCCTAAGGGTGCTTCGCAGAAAATATACCTGGTCCCTTTTTCGCGTCGGCGACTGGAGTCGCCTCCTACACGGATGTGTTGCCGGGGCGTATACCGGGGAGCGGTAACGACACGATCTGATGGAAGGGCCACGCCATGCGCACTGCGATGTTCGCGCTTGTGACCGTCACGGTTAGCGTGCTCTCGGCAGGGTGTTCGGGCGACCCCGGCTGGCTGACGGCGCCCGGCACGGAGGAGTCGTTCGGTCCGTACCGATTCACAGCGCCGTCCGGCTTCAATTCGAAGCCGACTCCGAACGCGCCGCCGGAGGTCACCAGCCGCGTCTGGCTCGGCCCGAAGGACCCGCCCTCGGAACCGATGATTAGGGTGACCTTCATGCGTCACGGCCTCGACCTCTCGGAGGTGGAGCCGGACTGGGAGGCCGCCGTCTCCGAGACGCTCCGGCCCATGAGGCAAAAGTGCAGCTCGGCTTCCACCGAGCCCACGCGGCGTCTCCGGCTGAACGGGATGGAGGCGATACGGGGCGGGCTTACCGGGCAGTTGAAAGACGTGGGGGACTTCCAGTTCGTGATCTACGTGGCCGTTGACAACGAGAACCTCGTCAGCCTGATCGCTGCTGACGGCGGGCCCGACGCGGAACGCTCCATCGAGCGGCTCGAGGAATCGCTGCTGACGTTCCAGCGGCCCGGCTACGAAGCGCCGCCCAGCATCGCCGCGATTCGCGAGCAGCCGGACGAGCAGACGTCGCTCGTCGAGGCACGGCGGGGTTTTACGACCAAGCTCGTGCCGAGCGCGCTCGAGAACATGCCGCTGGAGGAGCCGCCGGGCGAAGTGTTCCGGAAGGTCGAGTACGACTCTCCCGTCGGCAAGCTCGCCGCATACCTGACGCCCGACCCGGGCGACGGCCAACGGCACTCGGCCATCGTTTGGATCACCGGGGGCGACTGCAACAGCATCGGCGACGTTTGGACGGAACAGTCCGCCGACAACGAGCAGTCGGCCAGTGCCTACCGCAAGGCGGGCATCGTGATGATGTTTCCCAGCTTGCGCGGCGGCAACCAGAACCCCGGCAGCCGGGAGGGCTTCTTCGGCGAGGTCGACGACGTGCTGGCAGCCGCCGAATACCTCGCCGAGCAGAGCTGCGTGGACCCGAAGCGCATCTACCTGGGCGGCCATAGCAGCGGCGGGACGCTGGCGCTGCTCGTGGCCGAATGCTCGGACCGGTTTCGCGCCGTCTTCTCCTTCGGGCCGACCGACGAGCTGGCCGGCTACCCGAGGCAGTACCTCCCGTTCGACGTCACGTCGGCCCGCGAGATGGAGCTGCGGGCACCGGTGCTCTGGCTGCACTCGATCAAGAGCCCCACGTTCGTTTTCGAGGGGACCGGCGGAAACCTGGACTCGCTAAAGAAGATGCAGAGCGTCTCGAAGAACGACCGTGTTCGTTTCTTCACCCTCGAGGACGAGGACCATTTCACCATCCTGGCGCCGGTCAACCGGCTCATCGCCGGGAAGATCCTCGAGGACGAAGGGCTGAGCTGCAAGGTTTCGTTCACCGACGGGGAACTGGCCGATCAATTCGCCTCTCGGCATTCCGGCGGGCTGGCCGGTCCCCCGTCATTCCCGGGACCGGGCTCGTTCCCGGGTCCACACGCGCCCCCGGGCTCCGGCCCGTCTTGGGATGGGCCCCTTCCGCCGGGGGTTCCCCCGGAGGTCCGCGAACAGTACGAGCGGATCCGCCGCGAGCACGCCCAAGCGGAAGCCGGCCGCGCGGCTGAGGAAGTTGCCCGCGCGGCTCGCGAGGACCCGATGCACGCGGACTACTTCCAAGCGAATCTCAATGCCCTGCGTTCGCGAGACGTTTTCGAGCGCGACGAGGCGCTGGACCGGCTGATCGGTTCCGAACCGAAGGACGTGGCCGACGAGAACCTCCGCGCGCAGATCGCCCGCGCGATACGCGACGTGGCCTTCGACCGCGGGGCCAGCCCCCACACGCGCGACAAGGCGATCCGGGGGCTGATCACGTGGGGCTCGACGTACAGCGTGCCGCTGTTGCTGAAGCTGCTCGAAGAGGATTCGCCCTTCGTGCAGAAGGAGGTCGTCGCCGCGTTGGCGGAGCTGGGCGACGAGCGCGCCATCGAGCCGCTGGCCGAGCGATTCGCCGCCGACCGCTTCGGGGGCCAGGAGTTCGCCGAGGCCCTTCGGGCGTTCGGCCCGCGGGCTGAGGACGCCGTGCTCAAGCACGCGACAACCGACAACCCGATCAAGGCCCGACGCACCCTCGAGCTGCTCTCGCAAATCGGCACGTCGAAGAGCCTGCGCTACCTGAGCCGGCTTCGGAGGGATCGGCAGTTGGCCTTCATGCTCGGTAACGAAATCCAGGCGGCGACCGCGGCGATCCAGCAGCGGGCGAGGGAGACGAAGCGCAACCCGCGTTGAGAAGGGCCGCTTCCTTAGGTGAGGTAACCAACCATGCGACTTCTTCTTCTGATTTCGACCGTGGCGTGCGCCCTGACTTGGACGGCGGCAACGGCCGGGGTCGAAGCCGCGGCCGGGCTCCGCGTGGCGACGTTCCGGGCGGACGTGACGATCCCCATGGGACACTGGCTGTACCGCCGTCCGGTCGAGACGCACGAGACGCCGCTGTTGGCCAAGGGGATCGTGCTCTGCGATGGGGAGGACCGCTACGTCCTTTGCGCGGTCGACTGGTGTACGATGCGCAACGCTGCGCACGAGACGTTCGTACGGAAGCTGGCCGAGGCCGTGGGCACGGTCCCCGACCGAGTCGCGGTCCACTGCGTACACCAGCACACGGCCCCCAGCGTCGACGCCGGTGCCCAGAAGCTGTTGGACGAGGCCAAGCGGCCGCTTACGCGGATCGACCTGAAGTTCCTCGACGAAGTAACCGACCGGCTCGCGGCCGCGGCCAAGGAGTCGCTGGGGCGCCTGGAAGCGTTCGACGCCGTGGGCACGGCCGAGATCATGGTGGATCGCGTGGCGTCGATCCGGCGGGTGCCCGTCGAGGGCGGCAAGGTCCGCACGCGCTGGAGCGCCTGCAAGGACCCCGAGCTGCGGGCGATGACCGAGGGACCCATCGACCCGATGCTCCGGACGGTGACCCTTGCCCGCGGCGGTAAGCCTCTGGTACGTCTGCACTACCACACCACGCACCCCCAGAGCTTCTACGGCGACGGGCGCACGTGCTACGACGTGCCCGGCTTCGCCCGGGAGCGTCTCGAGGAAAAGGAAGGTGTGTTTCAGATCTACTGCACCGGCTGTGCGGGCGACGTGACCATGGGAAAGTACAACGACGGGACCCCCGAGGCGCGAACGGAGCTGACCGATCGCCTTTATGCGGCCATGGAAGCATCGGCGGGCAGCACGAAACTCACGCCTGTGGATCACGTCGCCTGGCGGGTCGTGCCGGTGCAGTTGCCGGTGCGGACCGACGAGGGGTTCGACATCGAGGCGAACTGGAAGATACTGGCCGATCCGCAGCGTAAGGAGAGCGATTGGAGCCGGGCGGCCGGGCGCATCGCCTGCGCCAAGCGAATGCAGCGCCCGATCGCGCTCGGCTCCCTGGCCGTCGGGCCGGTTCGCACCGTCCACCTTCCCGGCGAGCCGATGATCGAGTTCCAGCACTTCGCCGGGGGGCTGCTGCCCGAGGGCTTCGTGGTCGTGGCCGGCTACGGGCTGGGCGACCCCGGCTACGTTTGCACGGCCAAGGCGTACGAGGAGGGCGGCTACGAGCCGAGCGCGTCGATGTGCCCGCCCGACGCCGAGGAGGTGCTCAAGACGGCGATCCGCAAGCTGCTGGCCGCCGAGTGAGCAACGAAAAAGGGACCTGGTTTGTTTTGTGCGAAGCACCCTTCGGGCCGTTCCGGCAAAACAAACCAGGGTTCTTTTTCGTTGCCGAAACGATCGACCCGTATCGGAGGATAAGCCGTGTTAGAGATAAGCGATCCAGAACGCCGGCGGGGGCTGAGCCGCAGGGCGTTCCTCCGCAACGGCACACTGCTGCTGGCCGGGGCCGGAGTCGTTCGGAGCAGCCGCCGCCTGGTCGCGGCGGAAACCGGCGACGCCAAACCGCAGGTGCGGATCGGCATGGTCACCGATCTGCACCACGCCGACAAGGAGCCGGCCGGCACCCGATACTACCGCGAGACGCTGCGCAAGTTCGCCGAAGCCGCGGAGCAGTTCAAGCGGGACCGGGTCGATTTCGTCATTGAACTCGGCGACTTCATCGACGCCGCGGATTCGCTGGACACCGAAAAGGAGTACCTCCGGCGCATCACGAAGGAGTTCGGCGCCACGCCCGGCGACCATCACTACGTCCTGGGGAATCACTGCGTCTACACGCTCGTGAAGCCGGAGTTCCTCGAAATCGTCGGCCGGCCGAAGTCCTACTACTCGTTTGACGTGGGCGCCTACCACTTCGTGGTCCTCGACGCCTGTTTCCGCAGCGACGGGGAGCCCTATGGTCGCAAGAACTTCCACTGGACCGACGCCAACGTACCCCCGGCCGAGCTGGAGTGGCTCCGCGCGGACCTCGGCCGGACGCCGCGCAAGACGATTGCGTTCCTCCACCAACGCCTGGACGTGGACGGCCACTACGGCGTGAAGAACGCCCCGGAGGTGCGCGCGGCGCTGGAAGAGTCCGGCAAGGTGCTGGCGGTCTTCCAGGGCCACTTCCATCGCAACGACCACAGGCAGATCGCGGGAATCCACTACTGCACGCTGGCCGCCATGGTCGAGAGGTCCGGGCCGGAGAACAACGCTTACGCGACCATGGAGATTCTGCCCGGCGACGCGATTCGCATCCGGGGCTTTCGGAAGCAGGAGAGCTACCGGTGGGCATAGAGTCTTCGGTGCAGATTCGACTGCACCTTGCTCGCATCTTCTTGAGAAGGCTCGGGTAAGACCGTCATTCCCCCAGGCAGACGAGTTTGCCGTTCTTCAGGGAGAGGAACAGCCGGTCGCCGGCCGCGGCCATGCCGTCGAAAACGGGCTCCGATTCGAGCTTGGTTTGGGTGAGAAGCTCCCCACTGTCGGCGGAGTGGATTCGCAGGTAGGCGTCGTGCGGGTCGGGGTTCGCGGGGTCCTTGGGGCGGCCCGTCTTCAGCTCGATCACGACGGCGTCGGTCCACCCGGCCAGGCAGAGCTTGTCGTCGGCCAGCAGCATGGCCCGGGGCTGGAAGGTGACGTCCTTCGACCAGCCGCTGCCGGCGCCTCGTCTCTTGCAGGTGATGGTCGTGCCCACGGGAAAGAACTCTTCGCGGTAGCGGGTGAACTTCTGGTGGAGGTGGCCAACCTGGTTGAACTGCTTGAACTGGCCTTTGCGGCGGTGCTTCAGACCGGTGTAGGGGTTGACGACGCTGAAGGAGCCGCTTTCGCCGAAGGTGATGAGCTGGCCCCTTGCGCCCATGCCTTGCCAGCCCATGCGGTGGAACCAGGAGTCTTCGAGCAGACCGGTGCTGGCGACCAGCGGCCCCCCGCCGCGGGCCCTCCCCAACTCCTTGTCGAAATGCAGCCCCCGCATGTTGATCGTCCTTCCGTCGGATACCAGGATATCTGCCAAGAACCCCCATTGGCCGTCGCTGCCCCAGTGGCCGGAGGCGACGGTTGCAGTGCAGCGCTGCTCGCCGGTGCGGGCGTCGAGGCCGTAGAGGCGGATGCCGCCGTCGAGGTTCGACGAATAGCCGGCGGCGAAATAGACCGTGCCGTCGAGCACCAGCACGCTGCCGTGAACCCGAAGCGGCGATTCGAGCCGGTCTTCGTGGCCAACGCGGCGCTCGATCTTCGAGGTCTTGAAACGCCAGGCGAGCTCGCCGGTTTCGGCGTCCAGGCAGTAGACCGAGCCGTCGCCGCACCCGAAGGTGCAGAGCCCGCGGTGGATGGTCGGCGGCGAATCGACCGGGCCGTTGGCGAGGTACCTCCACCGCTCGCGGCCGTCGGCCGCGTCGAGGCAGTACACGGTGTAGGCGTCCCGGTCGGCGACGAAGACCCTGCCGCCGGCGACGACCGGGGCGGTCACCGTTGCGCCGATCCGGGCCTCCCATGCCACGGCCGGCTTGGCGGGCACGTCGCATCGCGACGCGCCGCTCCGGGCGGCGTCGCCGCGGTAGGTCGGCCATTCACCCTCGTACGACGTATCCACGCCGGGTCCGGCAGGCGTTCGCACGTAGGCCGGGCGCTTTTCCAGAACGGGCTCGACCTCGACGTCCTCCCACGAGTTCCGCTCCGAGAGGGCGAAGAAACCGTTGATCTTGCCCGACCCGTAGCACTGGCAGGTGTCGGGCGGGACGTAGAGGTAGCCGTTCGCCGGCATGATCCCGTACTGGCACAGGCCGCGGACCCAGCGGTGGGTCTCGTTGGTCTTCGTCGCGGGATCGACGACCTGGATCCCGCTGTGGCCGAGGAGGAGGTACTTCTGCGTGGCCTTGTTGCGGTAGCAGCGGTGGTGGTGCTGCGTGTGGGCGAAGGGGAGCAGGTCGGTGATCTCGCCGGTGTGGATATCCAGGCCGACGGCCGTCTCCGCGTTGTTGAGAAACTCCGACTTGGGGATGTCGATGCCCGTGGTCACGATCCCGTCGGCGTTTGTCCGGCTTTCCCGCCAGATGGCCTTTCGCATCGGGACGGTCCAGACCGTCTCGCCAATCACGAACAGGTCGCCGGGCGAGCCGAACCCCATGGCCCCTTTGTTCTCCCAGAGCTGCTCGCCGGTCGCGACCGAGTAGGCGCAGAGGCGGTCCCACTTCAGGCATAGGATCACCTCGTCGCCGGCGACGACCGTGGGGGCGTAGCTGCGAATGAACAGGCCCTCGGTCTCGAAAGGCGACGCCCACCGCTCCTTTCCGCTCTCCGCGTCGAGACAGTGCAGCCGCTTGTTGTCGAGGTAGAAGACGCTCTCGCCCCGCGCGCAGAGCGAGAGCGGCACGGCGTGCCCGAGATTCTCGCCGGTGACGGTCCACCGCTTCGCGCCCGTCTCGGCGTCGTAAGCGACGATGGTCTTCTGGGCCGTGGGCTCCTCGTATTCGGCCATCTCCCAGTAGCCGAAGCACCCGTCCGACTTGTCCACCAGCAGGCTCGGGTCGCCGAGGAGCGCCAGGAGCATCCCGTCGTGATGAACCAACTCCTCCGTGCCGCCGGAATCCTCATACTTCAAGAGGGTCTCGCCGGTGGCGGCGTCGAGCTTCTCCACAGGCGCGCAGAGCCCCAGCGTGACGTAGACCGCCTCGCCGACCGACACGAGACGTCGCGGAAGCTGCTTGGGGCCGGCGCGGAAGTTGTAAAGGTGCGTCATCCACTCGGGAATGTCCCGTTTCCAGAGTAGCTTGCCGTTGAAGGCGTCGCGGGCGGTCAGCTTCCAGTGGGGCGGGCGGTGGACGATCGAGGTCGAGCCCTCGTCGAAGATGTAAAACACCCGCCCGTCGCTGGAGGTCATCGCCGAGAGGCTTGCCAGGGCATCGTGGTGGCGCGAGCGCTTCGGGCCCGCGTACCACTGGAGATGGCGGGGACGGCGGACCCGCTCGTCGTTGCTCACCGCGTTGCCCGAGGCGTCGTAGAGGAAATGGGTCCACTGGTCGATCTCGCCGGGCCAGGGCTTGACGTATCGGGTCCACCCGGCCACGTCCTCGCCCTTCTTCAGCCTCGAGGAATCGAGCAGCGTCGAGCCGGGTTTGACCAGCGCGACGCCGCCCGGCACCAGGACCCGCTCGATCTCTTCGGCTTTGACGCCCGCCGCGTCGTCGACCACGACCAGGTTGATGATGTTGTCGCCATAGGGCAGGTTCACGCCGTCGTAGGTCTCCGCCGAGACCCGGCCGTACAGGCCGAGCGAATCGACCCGGGCCCGGGCCCTCTCGACGTCCTCGGTGTCGGTGTCGAGCCCGTGGACGAGGAACCGGTCGGCGGCGTGTAGGGCGGCGGTGAGCGTCCCATCGCCGCAGCCGAGGTGGACCACGACGCCGCCTTTCACCCCGCCCGCGTGAAGAAGCTCCTCGGCGGGGGAGGCGGCGTGCGCGCCGCCGGGCAGTGTCCATGCAACGACCAGTGACAACAGCGATAGCTTCCGGAACGTCATGGGTTCACCTCGTGGTTCTCGCGGACTCTCTTGATGGGCCGGGCGTCGATCCCGTCCAGCCACTCAGGATGGGCGACGGGCCGTCTCCTGTCAAGATTCCGGTGCCAAGATTGTGGATTCCTACTGATTTGCACGCGCCTCTCGTCCCTGTTACCCTACGGGTAGCGGTTGCCCGGCAGTAAAACCCAGGAGCACGCTCGTCCGCCACCTTTGGATCGTCTGGAGGTGAGACATCATGGGCCTGTTCGCTTTTCGCATTTCGTGGGTGGGGATTCTGATTCTATTGGGCGTGCTGGCCGCCTTGTGGGTGGTCCTGGTCGGGGTTCGGGACCTGGTCGTCTGGATCCGGGAGGAGTTCTTCGACGACGTTCGGATCGACGAGCCCAAGCGCAACAAGCGCCGGAAAAAGTAACGAGGCAGCCTGCAAGGAGACTCGCCATGTGTCTGACGACCACCATCGCGCTATCGCTCTGCCTGGGAATCTCGGCCCAGCGCGATGCCGAACCCGCTCCGGTCAAGCTTTGGAAAGAGGTCGACGTTTCGGCGTGGCCCGGGTCGTTCGTCTCGCCGGGTGACCTGAACGGCGACGGCCGGCTCGATTTTCTGCTCTCGCAAATGGGGCCGGACACGGCACCCAAGCGCCTGGTCGCGGTGGACATGGCGGGGAAGAAGCTCTGGGAAATCGGCGAAGGTGCCTCGGGCGAGGTGGCCCGAGCCGGCCGGGTCAACGAGCCGACCTGCCGCGGGATCGCCGCCGTCTACGACGTCGACCACGACGGCCGAACCGAGGTGCTCGCCGAGCTGTGGCAGGGCGAGAAGCTGACGTTTTGCCTGATCGACGGGGCCACCGGCGAGATCCTCCACAGGATTCCTTCGCCGTTCGACGCGAGCGTTCGCCATCCGAAGGGCTTTCACCCTACGCGCCCCTGTCCGTGGTCGCTGATCGCCTACACGCGCGGGCGCGACGAGCTGCCCACGATCGTGCTGAAGTACGAGGCCAGCAACACCATCCCGTGTCACGCGGTGGGGCTCGACGCGAAGCTGGGGCGCCTGTGGCACGTCGAGACGCGCCCGACCGGCATGGGGCACCACCCGGACGTGGCCGACCTGGACGGCGACGGACGCGAGGAGGTCATTCTGGGCGAGACCGTGCTCGGGGCCGGCGGCAAGATCGTCTGGCAGAAGGACGTCGGCATCCATGCGGATTTCGCCGTGGCGGCCGACGTGGCCCCCGCGCCCGGCAAGGAGGTGCTCCTGAGCATCTGCCAGCGCGGCCCGGCCTTGTGCTTCGACGCCCGGGGGAACGAGCTCTGGGCCAAGTCGCGCGAGGAAGTCTCGCACGGCCAGGGCGTGTGGACGGGCAACTTCCTGCCCGAGCGACCCGGCCTCGAGGCGATCATCCTCTGCAGCGGGCACGTCGGCGACTTCCTCACCGTGGCCGCCGAGGACGGCAAGAGCCTTGCCCGCTTCCAACACGCCACGCTGCTTGAGGGCTACCCCGACGTGCCTACCGTGGCCAACTGGGCGGGGCCCGACGTCCAGTCGCTCTGGCTGCCGATCGACCGCCGCCTGGTCGACGGGAAGGGCAATACCGTTGCGAACCTCGGCCCGTTTGACCGGCGGGTCGTCGAGCGCCTCGGCGCCGGCACCAGCAAGAGTAACCTCGCCGCCCAGGCGATCCCGCTCGACGTCTGCGGCGACGATCGCTCCGAGCTGATCCTCTATCAGCCCTACCGCGGCCGTTCCATCTTCATTTTCACTCAGCCCGACGGCCGGGGCGAGGAAAAACCCTATGTCCCCCAACCGGCCGCCTACAACTTTCGGCACTACTTCTAGCGCACGGCCGCCCCGACCACCCTTTGTGAACGAAATGGCGTCTCCAGGGCGCCACGTGGGCCGGACGGCCCGTGTGGCCGACGTTTCGCCCTCGGGGGCCGTTTGTCTGTCCGGCCGGGCGAACCGGAAGCACAGGTATCGTCCGCATCTGTTGATTCATCGCCGTGCAGCTTCTAAGGACTTGCGTTGCCACGCCGCCCGGCGGGATGGACGCTACTGCCGCTCGCGGGCGCACTCGGCCTCGATTTCCTCGCCGCTGAGGGCCCGCGTCCACATCTTCACCTCGTCCAAGAGCCCGATGAAGAAACCGGGCGTGTCGCCTTTCGGCGGATCGCCGCCCCAGGCTTCGCGCCCGAGGATCAGCGGCTCGGCATTGGTTTCGCGGCGGGCGGGGTTGTCGAGCCGGGCCACCTGCCGACCGCCGGCGTAAAGGGTAACGCCTTTGCCCTGCTCGACCACAGCGGCCACGTGGGTCCACTCGTTGGGCTTCAACACCACGGGCGTGCCGAAGTTGAACGTCCACGGGCCGCCTTGTTCGGTGGCCTCGAAGTGGAGGCTGGCGGCGTTCTGCGAGAGGACCAGCGGGCAAGCCGTGCCGTGGAACCGCTTGGCCACCAGGCCGCGGCGCCCGGCGGTGGTTTCGGGCTTGACCCAGAGCGAGACGGTGACATTCGGGGCGTTGAACACGGCCGGCTCGTCGACGCGGAGGTAGCCGGTGCCGTCGAAGCGGACGGCCCGGCCGCGGCGCCCGGCGTCGGCCGGTTCGGCGCCGCCGACGATCTTGGCGAAGAAGCCGTTGCCCGAGTCGTCGGGGAACCGCCCGGCGGTGAGCTTCTCGAACGACCAGGTGGCCACCGGCTCTTGGCGGCCGAGGAACTTGCGCATCCGCTCTTCGGCGGCCCGGCGCAGCGCTTCCTCGTCGAGCACCTCGTGGCGGACGACGTGGAACTGGTTTTTCCGCACCAGCACGCCCCGGGTCTTTTCGCTGACAAAGACACCCATGTCGGCCTTTTCGACCCGATTGCCCTCGACCACCACGTCGCGGCAGGCCCCGTCGACGCGGAGGTGGGCGCCCGAGTGGAGGTGATTGCCGCGGACGACGGCCCCGACGTTGAGCGGCCCGGCAAGCGGGGGGCGCCGTGCCCCGTAGATTTCCAGCATCGCCTCGGCGGCCGAATTGAAGTGGTAGTAGTTGCCCTCCAGGATTTCGTTGTCCAGGAACCGACAGAACCAGCTCGGCTGGTAGCCGTGGTACCACAGCCCCCGGCCCCGAAAACCCTGCGTGCGCGTGCCGCGGTTGCCGGCCACGACGCACTCGATCGACGTGCCGTAGAACTGCACGGCCCCGGTGTCGGTGAACTCGTTGTCGACCAACAGGTAGTGGCCCTGGAACATGGTGATGCCGAGGTCGGACTCCGCGTCGGGCGGCACGGCCCACGGCCGGTCGATCTCGATGGTGGTCCCGTCGTGGCCCACCACGCGGCGGTATTGCCCTGCCCCGCGCCCGGCGAGCACGAACACGCCGGCCCCGATCCACTCGCGGTGGGTCGGCTTGGGCTCTTCGGCCAACGTGAGCCTGGTGCCTTTCCGAAAAGGGGTCAGACCCCCTTGGCTTAAGGGGTCTGACCCCTTTCCGGATGCGATCTTGCCAAAGTAGACCTCGCCGCCGGCGTCGCTGGTCATGGCCTCGCGGTCCCAGCCGTGCATGAGACTCAGCCGGTTGTGGGCATAGTAAACGTTCTGCGAGAAGCTCGATCCGTCGAGGCAGTTGAGCCCGCCGCCGGTCGACATCAGATCGGCGCCCGTCACTTCGTTGTCCTCGAAGATCAGTCCGTCGCTCCCCGAGATGCAGTACCACCCCCAGCGTCCGTTGTAGAAGCGGTTGCCGGCGACGCGGCCGCCGCGGACTCGGCTTAGAAACAGTGACCGGCCGCTGCCGTAGAAGTCGCAGTCGGTGATGGTGACGTTCCGCCCGCCGAGGCGCACCGTGTCGCCCCCGCCGGTCGAGAGGCGCAGGGCCTCGCGGAACCGGGCGTCGACCTCCTCGGGCTTGAGGTGCCCCCGATACAGGTCGGCACGCACGCGGAGCCGCCGCAGGAACACGTCGCCGGCCTCCGGCTCGCTGCCCAGGTCGCCGGCGATCACGTGGCAGTGCTGTTGGGCATAAAGCGTCAACTCCTCGAGGCCGAACGAGTTGGTGCCGCGCACCAGGGCCTCGGGCGCCTCGGGCAGCTCGGTCCAGCACAGCGCGGAAAGCTCCCGGGCCTCGCCGCGAACCACGGTGAAGCGAGGAACCGTGAGCCCTTCGGAGAGGCGGTACCGGCCGCGGGGGAAGTAGACGACGCCCCCACCCGCAGCGGCGGCCTCCTCCAGGGCGGCCAGCACCGCGGCGGTGTCGTCCTTCAAGCCGTCGCCGGCCGCTCCGAACTTCGTGACGTCGAACACGGCCTGCGGCCAGGCGCGCGGTTGGCTGACGCTCAGCGTGATGGGATCGCTCCACGCCGCGTCGCCGCCCAAGCCGTTGTGGACCCAAAGCCGGTACTCGCCCGGCGGCACGTCGGCCGGTAGCGCGGCCTTGGCCGCGAAGCTGCTGCCCTCGGCCTCGAGCAAGAGCGTGGTCGGGCCTTCGAGGCGGATGGTCGGCGAAACGGCGTCACGCTCGGCGGCGCCGGCGGCCAGGTTGACCCCGAACGCCCGGACCCACCCGCCGGGACTTGCCGCCCGGCCGAGATCGCCCTGGGCCCACCAAGCACGCGGGCGGTTCAACGTGCCCGCGACCGATCCGCCGGCCGTTGTCACGCGGAGGACGTACACGCCCGGCTCGAAGTCCTTTGGCACGACGAACTTCAGCGACTGCTCCGACACTTGAAGGGCCTCGACCGCCCGGGCGCTTTCCGGCCAGGCGGGCGGTCCGACCGGCTGCGATGGTTCACCGTCCGGCAACCGGGCCAGCTCGACGGCCGGCTGGTGGCCGAGCCCCTCGCCCACCAGCACCACCGCCTCGCCCGGCCCGACCGGATCGCCGGCCCAGAACACGGCGGGTCCGCCGGCGCCGGCAAAGCGGCCGAGGGCCGCCAGAATCAACGCGGCAGGCCAAGCACGGGCGGTAGTCATAGCGGCTCCTTCGATCGGCACAGGACAGGCAGCACACCGGGAGCGTGACCGGCGCCAGCCCCCACTGCCCCCATTATCGTTGGGCAAATCGGCGCCGCAACTTGAGCTCCGGGCGATCGCGAAAACGCCGCCCGACCGGACGCGGCGCTCCGAGCATCTCGTATCTCGGCCGGGGGTTGTGCGCGTCGCGTCGGGCCCTTACGATTTCGTCATGGCCGGCGTCGCGAGACGCCTTCTACCGCTGCAAACCAAGGAGAATCGCCATGAACCGGCCCGTGTCGCTGACGAGGTCTACCGTCACCGTGAGTCGACGTGCGATGCTTCGCCGCACCGGTGAAGGCCTATTGGGCATGGCCCTGGCCCGAGGCATTCTCACGGACGGGGCCCGGCGTGCCGTTGCGGCCGACGCCGCGGGGCTCGATCCGCTGAACCGCTTTCCGCGCATGGTCCAGGAGTACATGGTTACTCAGGTCCGCCGCGCCTCCGAGGCGAGTCTCGAGGCCAAGCGGGCGCTTAGGACCAAGGAAGACGCCGAGCAGTTCGTGCGCACCGTGCGCGTGAAGATCCGCGAGAGCTTCGGTCCGTTTCCGGAGAAGACGCCGCTGAAACCGCGGATCACCGGCGTGGTCGACCGCGATGCCTACCGGATCGAGAAGCTGATCTTCGAGAGCCGGCCGGAGTTCCTGGTGACCGCGAATCTATACGTGCCCAAGGGACGGGAGTTCCCGCTGCCGGGCGTGGTGGGCACGTGCGGCCATTCGACCAACGGGAAGTGTGCCGAGGCCTACCAGTCGTTCGCCCAGGGATTGGCACGAATGGGCTACATCGTGCTGATCTACGATCCCATCGGCCAAGGCGAACGGCTCCAGTATCCCGACGAGGAGCTGAAGTCGCGGATCGGCGTCGGGGTCCGCGAACACCTCCACGCCGGCAACCAGCAGTTCCTGGTCGGCGAGTATCTGAACACGTGGCGGGCGTGGGACGGCGTCCGCGCGCTCGACTACCTGCTCTCGCGCGACGAGGTCGACCCGAAGCACGTGGGCGTGACAGGCAACTCGGGCGGGGGTACGATGACCACCTGGCTCTGCGGCATCGAGCCGCGTTGGACCATGGCCGCGCCGGCCTGCTTCGTGACCACGTTCCTGCGCAACACGGAAAATGAGCTGCCGGCCGACACCGAGCAGTGCCCGCACAAGGCCCTGGCCTTGGGCCTGGATCACGACGACTTTCTCGCCGCCCAGGCCCCCGACCCGATCGTCATCCTGACCAAGGAACGCGACTACTTCGACATTCGCGGCAGCGAGGAAACCTACTCGCGCCTCAAGCGTCTGTACACGCTGCTGGGGGCGCCCGAGAACGTCACGCTGTTCGCCGGGCCGACCTACCACGGCTACTCGCAGGAGAACCGCGAGGCCATGTACCGCTGGTTCAACCGCGCCACCGGCGTGTCCGACGCACAGACCGAGCCGTCGCTGGTCATCGAAAAGGACGAGACCCTGTGGTGTACCCCGCACGGCCAGGTCGTCGAGCTGGCTTCGCGGTCGGTCTTCTCGTTCACCCGGGCGAAGTCGCAGGCCCTGGCGGAGAAACGCCCCAAGCCGTCGGGCGACGCGCTGCGCGGGGCCTTGACCGACGTGCTGAAGCTGCCCCCGCGCAACGGGGCGCCGCCGTACCGTATCCTTCGCCCGATCCGGGGGCGCCAATACCCCAAGCCGCACTGGACCACCTACGCCGTGGCCACGCAGCCGGGTATTCACGCGCTGGTCTACTTGCTGGGCGACGAGCGCCACTACTCGCGCCCGCCCGCCGGGCGCAAGCGGGCCGTGCTCTACGTGGCCCATCATTCCAGCGACGCCGAGCTGCGCACCGAGCCGCTTGTCGGCGAGCTCGTCGAGGCCGAGCCCGAGGCCGCGTTTTGCACCTGCGACGTGCGCGGGATCGGCGAGTCGCGCCCCAACACCTGCGGCAAGGACATGTTCCTGCACCCGTACGGCAACGACTACTTTTACGCCGTCCACTCGCTGATGCTCGACCGCCCCTACTTGGGCCAGCGGACCCACGACGTGCTGCGCGTGATCGACTGGCTGACCTCGTGCGGCCACGAGCAAGTGCACCTGGCAGCCAAGGGCTGGGGCGCGCTGCCGGCCACGTTCGCCGCGCTGCTCTCGGACGCCGTCGATCAGGTAACGCTAAAGAACGCACTTCGTTCGTATCGCGAGGTTGCCGAATCGGAGGACTACGCCTGGCCGCTCGCGGCCCTGCTGCCGAGCGTGCTCGAACGGTTCGACCTGCCCGATTGCTACGCGGCGCTGGAAGCGAAGAAGCTGCGGATGATCGAGCCGTGGGGGGCGGAGGCGGGGTAGTAGATTCTTTTTTTCGCCGCAATTTCAAGGGCGTCAATCATGACAAAGCACAGACCGGCACTTTGGGCCGCGCTCGTGGTGTTGGCACACACCGCCGGTGCGCACGCGGCGGGCGACACGGCCGACAAGGCCCGGGCGATTCTCGACGAAGCGGGGGTTCGCGCCGGGTTGATCGTGCACGTGGGCTGTGGCGACGGGCGGCTGACCGCCGCATTGGGCGCGAATAAAACGTGCCTCGTCCAAGGGCTCGACGCCACTCCCGACAACGTGGCCGAGGCCCGGCAAAACGTGTTGGACGCCGGCCTCTACGGCAAGGTCACCGTGAACCACTTCGCCGGCGACCGGCTGCCGTACATCGACAACCTGGTGAACCTGATCGTGGTGTCTGACTCCGCCGGGGAACTTGCCCGCGGCGAGATACTCCGAGTCCTCGTCCCGGGCGGCGTGGCCCTGGTCGGCGGCGAGCGGATCGAGAAGCCCCGGCCCGAGGGGCTCGACGAGTGGACCCACTGGCTGCACGGACCCGACAACAACGCCGTGTCGCACGACACGCGCGTGGGCATCTCGCGCAACCTCCAATGGATCATGCCGCCGCGGTGGGCCCGGCACCACAATCTGCTGCCCAGCGTCAGTGCGATGGTCTCGGCCGGGGGGCGTTTGTACACCATCATCGACGAGGGGGCGATTGCCGTCAAGGGACTGCCCGACAAGTGGGCGCTGGTGGCTCGCGACGCGCAGAACGGCCTGCTCCTGTGGAAGCGGCCCATCGAGAACTGGGGATGGCGCACGTGGTCCGCCATCGAGTTCGCCGGCCTGATACGATTCAAGAACCCCGGCCAGGTCTACCGCCGGCTGGTCGCGGCCGGCGACGTGGTTTACGTCACGCTCGGGTTCGACCAGCCCGTAGTGGCCCTGGAAGGGACGACCGGCAAGACCATCCGCCGATACGCCGGCACGGAAAACACCGCGGAGATCCTCCACGACCGGGGGCTCTTGTTTCTGGTGCGCAACGAGGCCGACGACCCGCGGGGCAAGTCGGTCCTAGCCGTGCGGGCCGAGAGCGGCGAAATCCTTTGGGAAACCAAGGGCTACCGCGGCACCTCCGGCCACGGCGACGAGCTGCAACGATTCACCGACGCCTACCTCACCCTCGACTCCGACAAGCTCTTCTTCATCAACGGCGACGACCTGGTGGCGCTCGATGCCGACTCGGGCAAGGAGGCATGGCGCAGCCCCCGCCCGGAGATGGAGAAGAACATCTTCGGCCACTACGAGTTCAACCACGCCAACCTGTGTACGCTCGTCTATCACGACGGCGTGTTGCTGCTCGGGCAGATGTTCCCCTTCCCCGACAACCTCAATGCCCGGCAGCAAAAGGAGATGGTCCTGCGGGCGATGGACGCGGAGTCGGGCGACACGCTGTGGGAGTTCCGCGGCATGACGCTGGCCCACTTCACGCCGCCCGACGTGTTCGTCAACCACGGCCTGGTGTGGACGCTCCGCAAAGGCGATGTCGCGCTGCTCGGCCTCGACCTGCGCACCGGCAAGATCAAGCGAGAGTATCCCGTCAAGGACATGCTCGTGGGCCACCACCACCGCTGCTACCGCAACAAGGCGACCGAGCGGTTCTACCTGGCCGGCGAGGAGGGGATCGAGTACATCGACTTCAACACGGGCGAGCTCGACGTGCACCACTGGATTCGGGGCGTGTGCAGCTACGGCATCATGCCGGCCAACGGGCTGATCTACCTGCCCACGCATAGCTGCGGGTGCCACAACAACGCGAAGCTGAACGGGTTCATCGCCTTGACGGCGCAGGAGGTTCCCACGGAGCCGGCCGCGGCGGAACCGAGTGCCGCGGAGCCGACCCCGGCCGAGACCCGCTTGCAGAAGGGTCTCGCCTTCGGGCAGCGCGGCGAGCCAGCCGCCGCGCCGCCGGACGACTGGCCCGCGTTCAAGCACGACAACCGGCGGAGCAACCACGCGGCCACCGACGTGCCCGTCGAGGCGTCGGAGCGGTGGGTCCAACCGCTCGGCGGCCAGTGGTCGCCGCCGGTGGTGGCCGGCGACCGCGTGTTGGTCAGTTCCCGGGAGGGCTGCCGCGTGGCTTGCCTCGATGCGAAGACCGGCAAGCTGCGGTGGCAATTCATCACCGAGGGCGGGGTCGACACGCCGCCCACGTTGAACCGCGGCCGCGCCATCTTCGGTACGCGCGGAGGATTCGTCTACGCCCTGGACGCCGACGACGGGCAGTTGATCTGGCGGTTCCGCGCCGCCCCGGTCGACCTCCGCCTGACGGCGTTCGGGCGACTGGAATCGCCCTGGCCGCTGAACGGATCCGTGTTGGTCGAAAACAACCGGGTCTACTGCGTGGCCGGAAGGTCGATGCACCTGAACTCCGGCCTGTACGTGTTCGTGCTCGACGCCGACACCGGCGAGGTCCTCCAGCAGACCCGGCTCGAAGCCGACGCCTCGACCAAGGGCGAAGTGCAGGGCGCCGTGCTGCCCGACGTGCTGGTGAGCGACGGGCAGTCGATCGGCATGAGGAACATGCGTTTCAACCCCGACGACGTCTCGCAACACACACATGCCCGGGGCGGCCGCCTGCTGGCAGCGAACGACGGTGGCTTGCTCGACCCCACCTGGTTCAACAGCACGTTTTGGACGCTGGGCAACCACCGCGGGCAGATGCTCGCGTTCGACGAGGCGTCGGTCTACGGGATCAAGGCATACAGCAAGTTCGTCACCAAGTCGTATCCCCATGACATTTTTACCCCCGGGACGGGCTACCGGCTGTTTGCCGCGAAAAAGGGGACGCCGCTCTTTTCCGGCCCCACGCGTCGAAACTCGGCAAAGCCGGCCGGCCGGAAAAGAGCTGCGTCAGCTTCTTCGCGGTGGGAAATCGGCGTGGCCGTGCGTGCCCGGGCGTTGGTCGTGACCGACCGCCAGGTCTGGCTGGCCGGCGTCCCCGACGTGGTCGACGAGAAGGACCCCTGGGCCGCGTTCGAGGGCCGCGAGGGCGGCGTGCTGGCGGTCTTCTCGAAGGAAGACGGCCGGAAGCTCGGCGAGCAGCGGCTCGATTCGCTGCCGGTCTACGACGGCATGGCCGCCGCCCATGGGCGCCTCTTCCTCTCCACGACTGACGGCGGCGTGGTCTGCTTCAGCGGGGAGTGAGCGACGAAAAGGGGACGGGGCCAACTTGCCTTCAACGGCCCGGAGGGTGCTTCGCACAAAACGAACCTGCTCCCCTTTTCGTTGCGCGGTACCACCTGGTATATCGCAACAAGCAGCGGACTGCAACTCACCACTCGTCCTGGTGGCTGCGGACTGGTGGCTGCCGCTTCGTGACGGTCGTATAATCAGGAACCCATGCAACCCGCACGCTTCATTCCGACGATTGTGGCCTTCGCCCTGGGTTTGCCCGCGGCCGGCCCTGGCGGCGCGGTCGCGGCCGAGCGGCCGAACATCCTGTTGATCACCGCCGACAACCTGGGCTACGGCGACCTGCCCTGTTTCAATCCGGACTCGGCGGTGCGGGCACCGCATCTCGATCGCCTGGCCGCCCAAGGGGCCCGGCTCACGGGGTTCTACACGGCGTCGCCGACCTGCACGGTATCGCGGGCCTGCCTGTTGACCGGGCGCATTGCCCAGCGCCACGGCCTGGACTATCAGTTCGTGGGCATCGACGAGAATTACGAGCGCGGGCTGGACCCCTCGGAGATTCTCCTGCCGCAGGTGCTCAAGAAGGCGGGCTACGTCACCGGCTGCTTCGGCAAGTGGAACGTCGGCTTTGCGCCCGGGTCGCGCCCCACGGAACGCGGGTTCGATGAGTTCTTCGGCAACGTGTCGGGAAACATCGACTACTACACGCACAACTATCGCGGCAAGCACGACCTGTATCGCGGGACCGCCGAAGCCCACGTCGAAGGCTATTCGACCGACCTGTTCGCCGACGCGGCCATCGACTTCATCCGCCGCGGCGCCAAGCAGCGGAAGCCGTGGTTCGTCTACCTCCCGTTCAACGCGCCGCACTACCCCAATCCGAAGAACAAGGCCCCGGGCGAGCCGTGCATCTGGCAGGCCCCGGATGCGGCGTTTGAAGCCTACGGCTACGACCCCGCCACCGAGCACGAGCAAGAGCGGTACCGGGCCGTACTCACCGCCCTGGACGCGGCCATCGGGCGGGTGCTGGCGACGCTCGACGAGCTGTCGATTGCCGAAGAGACGTTCGTCTTCTTCTACTCCGACAACGGGGCGTTCATGCTCAAGCAGCGCGGGCTGGAAGTCGCGTCGAACGCGCCGCTGCGCGACGGCGGCGTCACCTGCTGGGAAGGCGGCCTCCGCGTGGCCGCGATAGCCCGCTGGCCGGGCCACATTGCCGCGGGCCAGACCATCGACGAGCCGCTCTGGTCGCCCGACCTGTTCGTGGCCTGTGCCCGGCTGGCCGGCGCTGAATTGCCGGGCGGGCGCAAGCTCGACGGGCGCGACCCGCTGCCCGTGCTGACCGCCGGGAAGCCGTCGCCCCACCAGTCGCTCTACTTCCGTTACGGCCGCCACACGGCCCTGCGCATGGGCGACTGGAAGATCGTACGCACCCGCCCGAGCGAGCCGTGGCAACTGTTCGACCTGTCCAACGACCTCGGCGAGCGGAACGACTTGGCCGCAAGCGAGCCCGAACGCCTCGGGCGCCTGACCGCGGAGTTGAAGCGCTGGGAGCAGGACCTCACTGCGACGAAATAGGGGCCGGGCTGAGCCCGATCTTCTCGACGGGGATCGGCTCGAAGCCGGGCACTTTCTCCCAAATCGCCGGGAGCTTTGCCAGATCGAGCTTCTCGTCCGCCCCCTCCGCGGGCAAGAACGGGAACTCCTCCCTGCCCCACTCGTGGTTGTTCTCCCGGCCGAGCCACGCCTCTTCGATGCCCTTCGATATGGAAAAGGGCTTCTTGCAGCCGATGAGGATGTTGTTGCGGATCGAGTTGCCCAGCGGCATGAGCGGGCTGTTTTCCATCACGGCGGCGAGGCGCGGGTAGCGCTCGCGCCATAGCGGCGAGAGGTAGTCGACCTGCTCGCACTTGGCCAGCAGGTTCCACGAGCCCGGCCTATCGAGCGTGATGCCCCGGGGTCCGCGGGCGTCGACGTGGATGCCGATCGGCAGGCCGATGAAGATGTTGCCGCGGATCGTGTTGTCGCGCCCGCCGCCCAGGAGCAGGCCGCGCCCCACGCCGCCGAAGACGATGTTGCCGACGACCGTATCGCCGCTGTCGCAGTCGTCGAGATAGATTGCCGAGGAGCCGTGGCCGGCGTTGTTGGCCACGTCGTGGATGTAGTTCCAACGCACCACGTTGCCGCGGCTCGACCAATCGCGGCCGGTGTAGAAGACCCCCACGTCGGAATAGTAGAGGCAGACGTCGTGGATCTCATTGAGCTCCAGGAGGTGCTCGTTGCCCCCGTAGGAGACGCCGCCGGTGGGGCAGTGGTGGATGAGGTTGTTGGCCATGCGATTGCCGCAGCCGCCGAGGGTGACGCCGCGGCCGCCCTGCCAGTCGAGGCGTCCCACGCGGTGAACGTGGCAGCCGACCACGGCGCAGCGGCCGGGCGTGAGCGTCTTGCGGTCGCCGCCATGGACGCTGATCCCGTAGGACGCCGTCGCGGTCACCTCGCAGCCGACGGCCGTCACGTCGGTGCCCGTGAGGTGGATCCCGCTCTTGCCCATGTTGCGAACCAGGCAGCCCTCGACGCGGCAGTGCCGGCAGTTCCTCAGCACGATACCGCTGCCGCGCCCGTTTTCGACCGTCAGGTCGCGGATGACGAGGTGGGCAAACCCGTCGGCCGTCAGCAGCGGCTTCGCGCACACGGTCAGGCGCACCGGACTGTCGGCCACGTCGCCCGGCGGCCAGAAGTAGAGCCGGCCGTGTTGGCGATCGAGCCAGTACTCCCCCGGCCGGTCGAGCTCCTCGAACACGTGCAGGGCGTAGAAGCGGCGCGGCGAGTCCTTGCGCCACGGCGAGCCGACCCCGTACGTGTGCTTGGCGGCCAGACGCAGCTCGCCGGCCGCCGGGTCGTAGGAGGCGGCCTTGATGGCCTCGTCGGACCAGTCGTAGCACCAGAAGCCGTGCAACCAGACGCCGCGCTTCAGGTCCCAGCTCTTCGCGCGCTCGCCGGGGAACCGGAACGAGCCGGGCCGGTAGACGTCGCGCTGCACCCAGTGCGTCGGCTTCGACGCCCCGGCGTCGGTCACCTCGGTGAAGACGGCGAACTCGTCGTTCGGCCAGCGGGCCGATTGCATCGGCTCCCCGTCGAACACCAGCTCTTCGCAACCGTGGGCACGGTGCTTGTCCGGCAGCTCGGCGAGCGGCGGGAACCCCTGGCCCTTCAGATCGGCGACCAGCACGTGCTGCTTCGCCTCGTCGGAGACCAGGGGCTTCGCCTCCTCGGGCGTGATCGGCCGGAAGCCCTCGACCGGACGGGCGCCGGACAGCCTGGCCGTGCGCGCCTCGGTGCCGCGAATCACCAGCGGCCGCTCGGCCGTGCCGCCGTGTTCGACGCCGAGCGCGACGCCCCCATCGACGTAGTACTCACCCGGCCCGATCCAAATCGTACCCGGCCCGGCCCCGCGCAGCGCGTCGACCGCCTTTCCGATTGTCGCCAGGGGCTCTTCGTTCGTGCCGGGATTGACGTCGCTTCCGGTCTTCGACACATAAACGTCTTTGGCCATCGCCGTCAGCGGGAGGAGGAGAACCAGACACGTGGCGACGGAGCGAGATCTCGATGGACACATGACGAGACTCCAGGGAACAAGGGGGGCGGGAATGAAAACGGAGGGCCACCGCGGCGTGGGAACCGGCGGGAGTCGACGCCATTCTAGCAGGCAGCGGAGCGTCTGCAACAGGACGGCCGCTCAGGCCGCAAATGGGTGACAGCGCGGCCGCGGAACAAAGCATTGCGCCACCTTGATTTGCAGTTCGGCGCGAGGTTTGCCATACTGTATGCACCCGGGGCCGGTAGGGTAGCTTGTCACCCCGAGGCGCGACGCGAGTTTCTCGTCCGGAGGAGGTAATCGAAATGATCGACCGTCGATGGCTGCTGAGCGGCTTGTTCATTGGCGTGGTGGCGTGCGGGATGGCGGGGCCGGTGGGCAGCGCGAGCTCCGCGCCGGTGGCGGACCGCGAAACCCTCACACTCGACGAGAGCTTCCGCGAGCCCCCCGCCGCAGTCCGGCCCTGGGCCTACTGGTGGTGGCTGAAGGGCAACGTGACCGAGGCGTCGATTACCCGCGACCTGGAGGCGATGCGAGCCAAGGGCTTCGCCGGGATGCTGATGTTCGACGCCCGCGGCTACCACGAGGACCACGTGCCGCCGCCGCCAAGCCGCATGGACTTCATGGGGCCCGAGTGGCGGCGGATGCTGCGGTTTGCCCTCGGGGAAGCGGATCGCCTGGGGCTTAAGATGAGCGTGAACCTCAGCAGTTGTGCGGGGGCACTGAAGGGGCCGTGGCTTGTTGGAGACGACGCGCCGAAGAAGCTGGTCTGGACCGCCGCGGAGTTGCAGGGTCCATGTTCTCTGCACTGCGAACTGACGCCGCAGAAGGACGTTCGTTTCTGGGACATCGCCGTCATGGCCGTGCGCCACGCCGAGTCGGACGACGTGCAATCGTCCCCTTCCGACGGCGATAAGATAGTCGCGGTGAAGCTGGCCGGCGACTGGCAACCGATCCAGACCTCGCTCGATCGGAACCGGATGGCCGTCGAGGTCGTCGACCTGTCCGCGAAACCGGACGAGACGGGCCGATTCACGTGGCAGGTGCCGGCCGGGCGCTGGACGATTCTTCGGTTCGGCGCGATGACCCTGGAAGGACACGAGTACGACGTCGACGTGCTCGACGGCGACGCCGTCGAGGGGCATTTCCGACGGATGGGCAAGACACTGATCGAAGACGCGGGCCCCCTGGCCGGCAAGACGCTCACCCACTTCTACAGCGTAAGCTGGGAAGGGGCCATCCCCACCTGGACCCTGCGGTTCGAGCGGGACTTCGAGCGGTACCGGGGTTATGCCCTGCGCCGCTATTTGCCGGTGCTGGCCGGCGTGACCGTCAAGAGCCGCGAACTCTCCGAACGGCTGCTCCGCGACTACTACAAGACGCTCGGCGACCTGTTCATGGACAACTTCTACGGCAAGCTGCGGGCGTTGTCGAACCGAGAGGGCCTGAAGTGGCACAGCGAGTCGGGCGGACCGTGGAACCGCAAGCTGCCCACCTTCCGGCAGGCCGACCAGCTCGCGTTTCTCGGGCGGAACGACATGCCGCAGGGGGAGTTTTGGGTGGCGGGCCGGGCCCTGAACCGGCCACCCGCCATGTGCGCCCACGTCTACGGCCTGCCGCTGGCCGCCACCGAGGCGTTCACGAACATGAAGGCCCACTGGTCGAGCTACCCCGCGCTGTTGAAACCCGACGCCGACGCCGCCTTCTGCGACGGTATCAACCATTTCATCTGGCACACGTTCAGCGCCTCGCCGCCCGAGTTCGGCCAGCCGGGCATCGAGTACTTCGCCGGCACGCACGTCAACCCCAACGTGACCTGGTTCGACCAGGCCGGGGCCTTCCTCACGTACCTCGCCCGCTGCCAGCTCATGCTCCGCCAGGGGCATTTCGTGGCCGACGTCTGCTGCATAACCGGCGAGCGACCGTATCAACACTGGGGGCGAGGCGAGAAGTGGTCGGACGACCCTTCGTTGTCCCTCGGCAGGGGCTACGCATACGACCTAATCAGCCCGGAGATGTTCGGCACGGTCAAGACCGACGGCGGCGACCTGGTCCTGACGCACGCGGGGATGCGCTATCGCGTGCTGGCGGTCGACCTCGAGGACGACACGATCTCCCCGAACGCCCTCACGGGTATCGACGTGTTGGCCGACAGCGGAGCGACCATCGTGCTCGGAAAACGTCGGCCATTCCGGGCACCGGGGTTGCGCGACTATCCGCAGTGCGACGAGCATGTCCGCGCGATAGCCGACGCCCTATGGGGCGATTCCGACCAACCATCGCGCGCGAAAGCGTATAGGGGCGCGGTCTATCGCAACACGCCGATCGACGACGTCCTGAAAGCGAAGGGCATCCCGCCCGACTTCGAGGGTCCCTTCGACTACATCCACCGGCGGAACGAGGGAGTCGACATCTACTTCGTGGCTGGCAGCGGGCACGCCGAGTGTACGTTTCGCGTCGCGGGGCGCGAGCCGGAGCTGTGGGACCCAACCACCGGGCGCACGCGCGACGCCGTGTGGTACCGCACCACCGACGATGGCCGCACGGCGGTGCCGATCACCCTGCCGGAGAACGGCTCGGTCTTCGTCGTGTTCCGAAGGCGGCCCGCGCCGACGCACTTGGTGTCGGTCACCGCCCCGGCCGGGGCCCTGGAAATCGCGGGCCGCAGCCCGTGCGGCGTCCACGTGCGGCTCTGGCAGAACGGGCAGTACACGCTCACTACCTCGGACAACGGGCAAATCGACGTGGAGGAGGCCGGGCTGCCGGAGCCGCACACGCTGGCCGGGCCCTGGACCGTCCGCTTTCAGCCGGGCCGCGGGGCCCCCGAGTCGGTCGTCCTCGACCGGCTCATCCCCTGGAACGAACACCCGCTCGAGGGCATCCGGTACTTTTCCGGCACGGGCACGTATCGCACGACGTTCGAGCTGGACGAGCGGCAGGCCGGCGGGCTGGTGCGGCTCCGGCTCGGAAAGGTCGCCAACGTCGCCGACGTACGCCTGAACGGCCGTCCGCTCGGCACCGTTTGGACGGCGCCGTGGTGCGTCGACCTGAGCGGCATCGCCGAAGCCGGCCAAAACGAGCTGGAAATCGACGTGACGAATCTCTGGGTCAACCGGCTGATCGGCGACGCCGGGCTTCCCCCGGAAAAACGAATCACCAAGTCCAACGTCCGGCTCTTCCCCAAGGGGGAGAAGATCCGCAGCTTCCAGGGATTCACGGCCGGCACGCCGCTGGAGCCCTCCGGGCTGATCGGGCCCGTGCGTGTTCAGTTCGGCGCGGGCCTGTTCCGCGCAATGGGCACTTCGCCCCAATAGACGCGACGAGGCCCTTGCCCGGCTCTTCCCAGGAAACCGAGACCGGTGCATTGGAGAACGACCCTCGCCGCGTTCGAAGGGAACTCTGGAGACGTGCAATGGTAGCCGGACTTCTGCTGGGGATATTGGCGACGGGCGCCGGCGGACCGGCGGACGCCGAAGATGTCGTCCTTCGCAACGAGCACCTCGTGGTTCGATTTGCATCGTCGGTGTCGGGCCCGCGCCTGGCGTCGGTCGAAGATCGCGCCGGCGGGACGTCGCTCCGGCTGGAGTCGGCCGAGAGCGTTGCCATGGCCCTTCTCCCGCGCAACGCCGTCCACCGGCCCGACGCCGAGGTACACTACCAGTTTCAGAAGGATTTCCGGTTCACCAAAGCCATCATAAATCGCGGCGCCACCGAGGCCACCCTTCATTTCGATCACGAATTGCTCTCGGCCGAGGTCACCTACGAGCTCGATCCGGACAAGCCGCTGGTGCGCAAAACGATCCGCTGCACTGCCGGCCGGGACGGTGCGTACGTGGCCGGCGTGACCGCCTGGATGCTCAAGCCTCGCGGCCTGAGCATGGCGTGGCCCCGACGCGGCACCTACGGGCAGCCGGCCGTGCTGCTGGGCGAGAGTGGGGGGTGCTTCCTGACGCTCGAGTGGCCGCGAGCGCGGGTCGTTTCCATCGACGGTGACGTTCGCGTGGCCTACCGCCCGGGATTTGACCTACGACGAAAAGGGAACGGTGCTAATCTGCCGGAACGGCCCGGAGGGTGCTTCGCACAAATTAGCCCCGTCCCCTTTTCGTCGCGCGAAGTCGCGGCGGGCTCGATCGGGTTCTTCCGATACGCGGGCGACGGCCCCTCGCCCCAAGACCGCCTGGAAGCCGCCCGCCAGGCGTTCTTCAACCACGTGGCCGACCGGGTTCGGCCGCCGGTGCCGTTTCCGGTGAAGTTCACCACGTGGGGGCCCTGGATGGGCCAGGTCCGCGCGGACCGCGTCTTGGAAGTCATGGACGACCTGGCCGACGTGGGCGTCGATCTGGTCCACATCGACGCCGGCTGGCAGGAGCCGGACCATCCGTACAGCCGCGCGATGCCGCCGGTCCGCGGGGCCGACGAGGAAACCTGGGACCGGGCCATGACCGCGACGGACCGGTTCCCGCAGGGGCTGTTGCCCATCGTTCGCGCGGCGGGCGACCGCGGCATGAAGGTCTCGCTCTGGTTCGACGCCTGCGGCAATGTCTTCGTGCGCGAGTCGGACGAGTGGGCTGCCCGCGACGCACGGGGCCAACCGGTCTACGGCGGGATGTGGGAAGGGCGCTGGGGTCGGGCCCCCCGCCAGTCGCTCGCCTCGGCCTACGGCGACCGGCTTCGAGAGTTCGTCCTGGCGGCGCAGAAGCGTTACGACTTGGGCGGCGTGATGTTCGACAACAACCATTTCGCCGTCGACCACGCCCCGGACCACGCCGGGCTCGCCAGCGGCTGGGACTCGGCCGATGTCCAACTCGGCAGGATACTGGGCATCTTCGACGCCTGCGAAGCGCGGCGGCCGGGCCTGTACCGGTTCTTCTGCGATGCCCACTCGTGGCCGTGGGCGCTTAAGCACGCGACGCACATCCACGCGGGCGACCCGGGCATGTCGGGCACGATGCGGACGGCCACGGCCACGGACTATCCCGCCCGGGCCCTGGCCTTCGAGCGCCGGCTGGCCTGGCAACGGCACTACGACCATTTCGTACCGCCCTGGGGCATCAAGGGGGACATTGCCGGCTGGGCGGTTCAGCAACGCTCGGCCATCCCGGTGAACCTCGAGCACACCGGACTGCTCATCCCCGGCGGCGAAGGGTGGACGCAGAACATGTTCACGTGTTTCGCCACCACGGCGGTCCGCGACGTTCGTTTCTCGTTCCGTCAGATGCCGGCCTTCGACCGCGAAATCCTCAAGGAGTGGCTGGCCTGGGACCGAGGGCGGAGCCGCTTCATCTTCCATTGCCGCCCGTTCCTCCGCCCAGATGGCGACCCGAACCGGGGCTTCGCGGGCTACTCGCACGTGGGCGGGGGACGTGGGCTGATCTACCTATTCAATGAGTCGTTCGACACCGGCACGGTCGAGCTCCGCTTCGACGGGCGGCTCGGCTTCCGCCCCGAAGACCGTGACCTGCCGGCGTATCTCGTCTATCCGATGAAGGCGCCGTTGGGCCCGGGCAGCGTCTCTTTCGGCCAAACGGTCCAAGTGCCGGTAATCGGCAAGGATTGCGCGGTCATCGAGGTGGGGCTGGAGCCGCCGGCCGGGTTATCGCCCTACGCCGAGTACGAACAAGCGGCGCGTTCCGTGCGGCGGAGCTTCGGCCCGATCTATCTCGCGGCGGCGGCCGACCTGTTTGCGGCCGTCGAACGGGGGCCCGTGCGTCTGGAGGTCGGCTCCGGCGCACGGGATCGGCGCCTGGCCGCCCAACTCTTGGAGACCCTGGGGGCCGCGGCCGGGCGACGGATCGAGGTCGACCGCTGCGTGAACGTTCCGAACGACGAGGCCGCGTGCCGATTGATCGTCGGGACGCACGAGGGGCTTTCCGACCACGGCGAGCTGGGCAGCTCGTTCCGCGAGACCCTCTGCAACCGGTACGTCGCCTGGGGCGAAACGCTCTACTCCGCCCCGCTGGTCGCCTCGCTTCCGGAAGGCAAGCCGCCCGCGTTTTGCCTGGTCGCCCCCAGGCCGGAGCAGCTCGCCAAGCTGTCGATCGAGCTGGCGGCACGGCTCCTGGCCGAGCAACACCCGCACGCCGAGCCCGATAAGAAGGGTGCGGTCGTCAAGAAGCTGACCTTCGCGGCGAAGGTTCCGGCCGGTCGGCCGGTGCTCCGGTTCCGGCCCGTGGTGGGGCACCGCGGGCACGTGGCCCTGCCCGGCAACCTGGCCATGATCCGCTTCCAGATCGACGCCGAAACGGACGGCCGGCGCACGTGCCTTTGGCGCGAGGACGTCCCGCCGTTTTGCAGCCCGCATTGGACCGGGGCACCCGGCTCGTTGCCGAGCACCGCGTGGTGGCAGGATCGGGTAATTTCCCTGGCCGACCTGGCCGGACGCGACGTGACCTTCCACCTGACGGCCGAGCACGTCGACGGGCGCGGCCACCCGCAGTTGACGATCGGATGGCAGCGCGTGGCGGTGATGGCGTCCGACGGATGAGCGGAAAGCTGCCGCCGACACGCGCCCATTGCCTGCGCGCGATTCAGTAAGTCTGGTATTCGGCAAGCCCTACGTTAAGTGCGCGACGGCCGACTCGAACGGCTGAGTTCCACGCTGCGAGTACGCCCGGCCGATCTTCGGGGGCAGACTGAAGTGTGCGCCGCCGGTTCGGACGGCGATCACAGCGTCGCCAGCAGCTTCTCCAGGGCGGCCTTCGGCGGGTCCGCGACTTTCGAGAATCGACCGCGAACGGCCGGGAGGTCAGAGGCATCGAGCCAGGGCAGCTCCGGCGGGGTTGGCTCGGCGTCAACGTAGGCTTTCGGCTCGGTGTCCAGCTCGCTGATGGCGGCGTCGTGGAGCGAGCCCTGTTCGATCCGCTCGGCCGCCGCCTGTTCCGGCGCGGGCGCCGGCCCGGCCGCGGGCGCGGTGATCAGGCTCAGCGCCGTCATGGGGTTTGTCGCGTTGTCCCGTACGAAACCGAAATCGACCGCGTTGACCCACTGGTCGCGATTGAAGTCGACAAAGTCGTCGAGCGGGGCCGGCGTGACGTAGGGGTTGTGGGGGTTGTCACGCACCGCACCCGAATCGACCGCGTTGACCGAGGCGTACAACGGCGTATTGCCCAAGCCCGAATCGCCCAGGGCGTTGCCGAAGTAGAACACGTCGGGCTCGGTCAGACCGGTGTCGGCCGTGGCCAGCACGGTCACCTGGAGCCACTGTTTGGCTACGGCCTCGTAGGGCGAGGTGGGGTTCGGGTAGTTGTCCCAGATGATCGTCAGGCGGTCGGAGCCGCCCGCGCCCGCCCCGGCGCGGAGCGAGACGTACCGCGGGTCGGGGGCCGCCGGCCAGAGACCGGGATCGGCGTCGTTGCCCATCCTGAACTCGAAGTCGTCCGCCGTGGGCGTGCCCGCCAGGCCGGCGATATCGACCATGATCCCGTTGATGCCCTTCGTGTAGCTGGTGTAGTTCTGGAAGGTGGCGGTTCCGCCGGGCAACAGGGCCGTCTTGTCCGGGGCGATGGCGTTGTCGTCCTCGGGCGTGGCGAGCGGGTCGCCGTTGGGATTGCCCGGGCTGGCG
>Ga0180438_10001933_pt1 | contig 35216 bp, 40 predicted proteins | sample SS_ome_12_FD_132455 | JGI IMG/M metagenome (GOLD analysis project Ga0180438, IMG submission 132455) | Hypersaline lake sediment archaeal communities from the Salton Sea, California, USA - SS_3_D_2 metaG | ecosystem: Environmental > Aquatic > Non-marine Saline and Alkaline > Hypersaline >... | reverse complement strand
TTTGTCGACTGTGAGAATATTCTCATCTGCGGTCTCTGGTACGGAACCTGCTTCGGATGCAAAAGATTGCTTAACATAATTGAACAGCTTTTCATCCTTAGTGATTTCAAGCAGGTGGCAGCCTTTGATTTCATCAGACCTCTTACCAAATATCCTTGCTGCGGTAGGATTAATATCCTCTATCTTCAGTTCTGAATTGAGCACAACCAGGCCGTCATCAATGCTGCGTATAATGGCTTCGCTTTTATGCTTTTCACTTAGTATCTGTTTTAAATTAAGGTCCCTGTAGGCCTTGAGTTTTTTTACCATCACGTTAAAATCTTTGGCCATCACTCCGATCTCATCTTTGGATTTGGCTTTCACCTCCAGATCATAATCTCCCTCCGAGATTTTTTGTGTAGCTTCTGTAATCTGGTGTACAGGCTTGACAATAAGGCTTGCTAACAGAAGGCTGAAACCCAGGCCGACAAAAACAGATATCGAGCCAATTCCAAAAACAGACCAAAAGGCTCTGTCAGATACTTCACTGGCTTTGTTGCTGGTATCAAACATCGTGTTCTGGTTGATTTCACGCAACTGAATACATTCTTGTCTTACAGATTTGAAGGATGGCAGTACGGTTTCATGGTAAAACTGGGCGGCCTTAGCGGTATCAGAAGGAACCATTGTTTGCAGGTTTGAAAATGCGACAAGATATTCAGAATATCCTTTGCTGATGCTTTCTACAATTTTTTCTTCACCCGGAATTGTAACGTTGTCTTTAGCCCTTCCAAGCCAGAGAAGAAAGTTATTTTCATTTTCCATGAATTGCTTTATGGCTTCATCGGGGTAGTTCAGCATAAGAAGCAGGATGGCACTATCCTGCCTCTCCAGCGAATCTATCATGTTTTCAGCGGCGAGGATGCTTTTGTAGTTTTCCTTCAGGATCGCTTCTGCGGCATCACCAAGGCGGGATATATTTATCAATGACCACACAATCACCGCAATGATAAGGCATAATGCCAGACTGTAGCCTATCAATATTTTCTTTCTTAACGTCCAGTATATTTTACGTTCCATTTTTGAAATCCCTTATCAGCATTTGTTTCTACATTCTCGCCAGTTTCTATAAGCCTCAGGGCATGAATGACTCCAGGATAAAACCCAAGTAAAGTAAAAAGAATATTTTTCCAGAATTCCCTGCCAAAACCATACCTTATATATACAGCCACTGGCGGCCAGAATATCGCTATGATGACTATATTTTCCATATACTTATTCTATCTCAATTTTTATCTTATTGTAAATTAGGCAAAAGCCTTAATAACAATAGTGCAAATATGATGCCGAAAAGAAACCCGCTTTTTGAGGCTAATAAGCGGTTGTATGTAAACCCTGTCTTGTGAAATGCAAAGAACGAGCAGGAAAGCCTTGCAAAATGCAAGGTTGTTGCTTGCTAAGTAAACAAGAAAACTTTGTCAGACATTGTAGGTCTTACGTTTACGCCAGAGGGTGGCCTGGTCGATACCAAGAATATCCGCAGCTTCTTGTAAAGATTTTGTTGAAGCTAAAACACGCCTGATATGTTCTTCTTCTAACTGGCTAAGTGGAATGTTATCGCCCAGTTTAAGTTGGATTTTAGCTGGTTTGATAGTTTCTGTTAAGTGTTCCAAGCCGATTTTATCGTTGCTGCACAGAATCACTGCACGCTCAATCACATTTCGCAACTCTCTGATATTTCCCGGCCAGTTATGCTGCTTCAATGTTGTCATCGCATCATCAGTAAACCCTGAGATGCTTTTATGATTCTGGGCATTGAAAAAAGTCAGCATGCCTTCTGCGAGAGTTTCTACATCATCAGGACGCTCATTTAGCGGAGGTATGGAAATCTCGAAGACATTCAAACGGTAATATAGGTCTTCACGGAACAGGCCATCCTGTACTGCTTTTTGAAGGTCGACATTAGTTGCAGCAATAAGCCTTACATCTGCGGTCAATGTGTGATGATCGCCAACGCGTTCGTATTCTTTTTCCTGGATGAATCGTAAGAGCTTCGGCTGTAGAGATAAAGGCATATCACCGATTTCATCCAGAATGATTGTTCCGCCCTGGCACATTGCAATCCTGCCGGGATTATCCCTGACTGCCCCGGTAAAAGCCCCTTTGACATGGCCAAAAAGCTCGCTCTCCAACAACTCAGCAGGCAATGCCGGACATGAAATTATACCAAAAGGTTTGTCGCTTCGATTGCTCCAGCTGTGTATGGCTTTTGCAAGTATAGTTTTGCCGGTTCCGCTCGGGCCCCGTAATAATACAGCGGTATCAGATTGTGCTACCTGACGGGCCTGCTCAATCGCCCGCTGCATAGATGCATACTTACTGGAAAAGATTGGATCAGGCCCTGACCTTACAAGATCGCCCTGAAGCTGGGCAATACGCTGTTCCATCGATCTGACTTGTTCTATCCTCTTAATAACCAATGCCACATTGTCAGGCTCGAACGGCTTGGCAAGATAATCAATTGCACCTCGCCGCATCGCCTCTACTGCCGTGTTGATAGAAGCGTAAGCTGTAATGACAACTACCTTCATCCATGGGGCGATTGTTTTAAATTCAGGAATCAGGTCAAGTCCATCAGTTTGTCCAAGCCGCAAATCCAGAAATGCCAGGTCAAATACCTCGCGTGCAGCTTCATTTAAAGCATCCTGGGCATTGCTGACAGATTTTACAGTATGTCCCTCACCCTCAAGGTAAATCCCCAAGGTTTTACGTATATTTGCTTCGTCATCGACTATAAGGATGCGAAGCTTTTCACTTTTTTCTACAATGTTCTTCATTATTTCTGATTCGGCACAATCTGTTGTCATAAAAGCACGTATAAGATAAACATAAGCTGCGGATTTATCAAGCCTTAAAAACTTCAATGCAGGGGTTATGCATCAATGCCATTCCATCTGTTTTTGATTAGTGATACAGCTGATTACTTGAGGGGGTAGACTGACAACCTGATACTCTCTTAATTAGAAAAGCGGACAGGTGTGATTCATCTACTGTCAAAAATCTGAATTTATTAGTTTGCCTTAAGTCAATATTCTCCGCAGTTGAAAACCGCAGTACATTTTCACAAAGGCTGAGCACAATTGCATGTCCCCATTATTGCAAAGAACGGGGACACTTCGGTACAATCTTGCTTATGTGCTACTTGAAGCGGTACTTTTTACAGTCCTTTTTAAGACTTTTTTCATACTTTAAAACCCCCATAGTGGCACACAGCTATTAAAGCCGATGACATACTGAATTACGATTTGTATAACTAATTTTAGCACATTGAGTTAAGTCATAAGTGTTTCTGGAGTATTTAAATCGTGACTCCATAATGCCACTATTTCATACATTTTTCTGCCTTGATTCGTACCCATATATTTACGATATAATCAATGTTATGCGAAAGGTTTGGCGAACCAGGCTCTGAGCCATTGTTGTAAAGGAGAATAGATAATGGGACCATAAATTAACTTAGAAGCCTTTCCGGGTAAGGCTGATCCAACCGCCCGGAACCGATGCAAGTCATCGGGAGTTCGACGAGGTGAAGAGTGTGTGCTCTGAATCTGACCCATAGCCCCGAGAATTTCAAAAGTTTGGAAATCTGCCGACTGTTTCAAACCGCATGCAGGCCATGGTCAAGGGACGTTAAAGGACAGTGTCTTGACAGACCCCGGGGTCCCAGACAGCATCGAGTCGAACAACGACAGTGGAGCAATCCTGGCATGTGACGAAGCTCCTGTAATACATGGGTATGAATGTACAACGTAAAAAGGAGGCATTCAAACGGCTTCGTGACAGTGGGACGGGAACTGGTTTAGCGAAGAAGCGACTAATCCTCGTGGAGTGAAAGTTCCCGCGTTTAAACGCTCGTGAATGGAGAAACACAGTCCTTATTCAATGAAGGAACAAACTGTGAGCACTGACCTGACACGAATACGAGACAAAGCGCAGCAACAGACCAAATTGGTGTTTACATCCTTGTATCACCATGTAACGGATGTGGACAATCTGCGCGAATGTTACAAATTATTGGACGGCAACAAAGCAACCGGCATAGACTATGTAAGCAAAATTGAATATGCCAAGAATTTAGAAAGAAATCTTCGAGAACTGTCAAGCCGACTGAAACATATGGGCTACCGACCGCAACCCAAGAAGCGAGTTTATATTCCCAAGCCGGGCAGTGATAAAGGACGCCCATTGGGTATAAGCAGCTTCGAAGACAAGATAGTCGAACTGTCTGTAAAACGTGTAATTGAACCTTTGTTTGAAACACTGTTTGAAGATTGCAGTTACGGATATCGACCGGGACGAAACCCACACCAGTGTATTGATGCACTTGGCCGTACAATCCAACAGCAGAGAGTGAATTATGTTGTAGAAGCTGATATACGCGGTTTCTTCGATAACGTAAATCATGAATGGCTGATAAAATTCCTGAAACAACGCATAGGCGACCCGAGAGTTCTCCGACTTGTGATAAGGATGCTCAAGGCAGGAATAATGGAAAACGGTCTAAGGCAACAGGGACAAGTAGGGACACCACAGGGTTCAATACTTTCACCGCTGTTGTCAAATATATATCTGCATTATGTGCTGGACTTATGGTTTCAGAGGCGCATACGACAGAGATGTAGAGGTCAGGCATTTCTATTCAGATTTGCCGATGATTTTCTGGCATGCTTCCAATATTCGGGAGATGCTGAAAACTTTCATGCAAGCCTCAACGACCGACTTGAAGGATTCAATCTTACACTGGCTGAAGAGAAAACTCGACGAATTGCGTTTGGCAAATATGCCCGTGAGAATGCAAATCGCAATGGAGCTAAACCACAGGAGTTCGACTTCCTTGGTTTCTCCTTTTATTGCGGTAAGACTCGAAACGGACATTTTAAGGTAAAACGGAAAACTTCGAGAAAGAAGCTCAGCCAGTCGGCATTCAAACTTGCAGAATGGTTACGGTGGTATAAAAATAAGAAGCCGACCAGTGAACTTGTACGTGTGGCTAAAACAAGGGTTACAGGGCATTTAAATTACTATGCAGTCACAGACAATGGGAAACACTGTCATTTGTATGTGTATCTAACGACGCGGATTTTGTTTAAATGGCTTAACAGGCGAAGCCAACGCAAGTCATATGACTGGAAAGGTTTCAACCAAATGTTGAGTCACGCAGGATGGCCGCGAGCTAGAATACATATAAACCTGAATCCGTTTAGCCAAACTTCGAATGTTTAAGCGAAGAGCCGGATGTGGGAAAGCTGCTTGTCCGGTTCCGTGAGGGACTGAGGAACAACTGGTGTATGGCGAAAATATTGTGGCACCATCGGGAAACCAGATGGCAAACAGAGAAAACAAACCTTCGCCTATAGCCCGGGAGTCCTCAGTCTACTCGACGATTTACAAGCGGAATAATATTAAGGGCTGGTGGTGTGGTTGGTACGAAGATGGTAAGCGTAAATCAAAAGCTCTGCCATCAAAGGAATTGGCCGATCATTACAAGCAAATCAAATATGCTCAATTGAACTCGGATGTTTTCACTGGTATTGTTACAGTTGACTGGCAGGAAATGCTTGATGAATATCGTGAAGCTAAAAAGGTACAGGGAGTTACCGAAGGCACTCTTTATGAACATTCGCTTTCTCTCCGGAATTTTGAGCGTATTGTTGGGAAATGCAATTCAAAACAAATTACTCAAAATGTTATTGACAAGTTCATTCTTGAAAGAACCAATGAAGTCAAACGAGCTACCCTCAATAAAGATATTAGAAATCTCAAAACGTTCGTAATCTGGTGCAGAGAGCAACGATATTTGAATGGGAATCTTAAACTCAAGGAATTGAAAATAGAAGAACGCCCTGTTAAATCGCTCAATGACACTCAGATCAAGAAATTACTTGCTGCTACAGAAAAATATCCTGCTATCAAACTGCGGGTCTTGCTAGCATTAGCGACTGGCTTGAGACGTGGTGATATTGATTCTTTAAAGATAAGCGATATCGATTTTGAGAAGAATTGTATTTGCACCACAAGTAAGAAAACCAAGAAATGCATGGCTTCCCGGCCTGTTTCAGTGGTTATTATGCCAGAGCTTTCAAAATATGTTTGCGGTTTAAAAGTAGGCCAAGAGAAATTATTCAAGACGAAATTTCCATATCGCAAATGGCGGAAAATTTGTCTAAAAGCTGGATTATCGGGATTGAAGTTTCACGATTTACGAAAGACATTTTGTTCATTATTGGCACAAAACGGGGTTTCAACGGCCGTGACTCAAAGACTGCTGGAACATTCTTCTCCAAATCTAACAAACAAAATCTATACAAATGTTGATCCTGTTTTAAGAAATGCCGTTGAGAAACTGCCTATTTGTAAATGGCTGTAAAATAGTAACATATAACAATTTGATAAGTGGAGCCATCCATGAAGTGTCCAGTTAATTAGCCCTTCTTTCAGGGATAATTAAAATTTTTCTTGAAGGCGTGAACAAAAATGATAATATATGAGTATTGTATGTTATAGTAACGTTATTTATTCAGAGGACAAAAAGAAGTGGACTCAAGTACCAGACAATTATACGAACTCAAGGCTGAGATTATTCAGGCAGCCGCTCACCCGATACGGCTGGCTATCATTGAATATCTGGCTGATGGGGAGCAGTGTGTCTGCGATATTGTCGATTATGTTGAGGCACAGAGATCGAATGTTTCAAGGCACCTGTCTGTGATGCTTAAAGCAGGCGTTGTCGAAAGTCGTAAAGACGGGTTGAAAGTGATCTACTCTCTCAAGACTCCCTGCATTATTAAATTCCTTGGATGTGTTGAAGAAGCTTTGAAAGAACGAATGCAAGATCAAGCGACGCTATTAAAGAAGTTGGGCTAAATATTTTTTTAAGAACAAATGTGAGTATTTGATTGTATAGTGTTGTACTATGAAAAACCGCAATACTAAGTGGACATTGATGTGCGAGATTCTCAAGCCCTTGGCTTGCGGCGACAGGCTTGGGATGTTTGCTTTTTTAGATAATGAAGACAGAAGCATTGAGCAACTTTCACGAAAAAGCGAAATGTGCGAATCGGCTGTATCCCGGCACCTGCGGGTACTTTATAACAGCGGGCTTATAAGGAGAACTAAACGAGGCCAACAAGTATTTTACAGATTAGACAAGTTTGTTTGTCCTCTTGCTGAGGAGTTGAAAAGAATGACGAATTGTATATTAACAAAACAGTTAGGGAGTAATTGACTGTATGGACTGGAAAAAAGAATGGAAAAAATTGACGATAATTGTAGCTGTCTTTTTAGCGTGTTTTTATCTGCCTGTCAGCAACGGTCGCTTTGTCAACGGAGTAATGGAATCGCTTCATCTGATTAAATGGTATGCCCAGGAACATGTCCTATTATGCCTTGTGCCGGCATTCTTTATCGCTGGGGCAATTTCTGTATTCGTTAGCCAAGCTTCCGTAATGAAATACTTAGGAGCCAAAGCCAATAAGGTTCTGGCATATGGTGTCGCTTCGGTTTCGGGAACAATACTGGCGGTATGCTCCTGCACAATTTTGCCTTTGTTTGCAGGAATCTATCGCATGGGAGCTGGCCTTGGACCTGCAACAGCGTTTTTGTACTCCGGTCCTGCAATCAACATTCTTGCTATCATCCTGACGGCAAGAATCTTAGGTCTTGAATTAGGAATTGCCCGTGCAGTCGGGGCCATTACCTTTAGTGTTGTCATTGGCCTGATTATGCATTTTATCTATCGCAAGGAAGAAATTGAAAAAGCAAACGGCCAGATGGCTATGCCTGAACCGGAAGTTTCCCGCCCACTTTGGAAAAACGCAATTTTCTTTACCGTTATGATCGGCGTACTGGTCTTTGCCAACTGGGGAGCGCCCAATGATTTTATATTTAAAACTGCCGATGGCTCAACAATCCATGCGGCTGTTTTGAAAGCACCTGAGCAGAGCATCCCGTTAACAGGTTCTTATACGGTGAAGCTATTAGATAGCCAACAAGCCGGAAGTGAAATTGATTTGCCTGTAGATTCTGTAATTAAAAAAACTCCTGTCGCCGGTGCGTGGACAACCATATGGAGTGTTAAATGGGCTATTACGGCGGTATTTTCGGCGGCTCTTGGTGTTATTCTCATTCTCTGGTTCGGCATTAAGTGGTGGAAGATTGTGACAACCGCAATACCGGTTGCCATCTTAGCGGTGGTGCTTCCGATGGAAGGCATGATGGTCATGATACCTTTTTCAGCGGCCGTGATCGGTCTTTCGTGGGCGACCAGTACAACAAAAGGCGAAGCAGAGGAATGGTTCAGTTCAACCTGGACATTTGCCAAACAAATATTGCCGCTGTTGTTTTTCGGAGTTCTGTTTACAGGGGCATTTTTAGGACGGCCTGGACACGAAGGGCTTATTCCCAATCAATGGGTTGAATGGGCGGTTGGCGGCAATTCACTTAGGGCTAATTTGTTTGCCTCTATTTCAGGTGCATTTATGTATTTTGCAACATTGACGGAAGTGCCGATTTTACAGGGGCTGATCGGTTCGGGTATGGGCAAAGGGCCAGCGCTAGCATTACTTCTGGCGGGACCGGCGCTGAGCTTACCAAGCATGTTAGTGATTCGCTCTGTTATGGGAACGCAGAAAACAGTTGTATTTGTGTCGTTGGTTATCGTTATGGCAACGATCTGTGGAATGATTTTTGGAACATTTTTTTAATGGAGACACTGCAATGAAAAAGATACAGATCCTTGGGACGGGTTGTCCTAAGTGTAAGAAGTTAGCGGAAAATGCCGAAGCTGCTGCAAAAGAACTGGGTATCGAATACGAACTTGAAAAAGTCACGCAGATCAACGACATTATGAAAATGGGTGTGATGGTAACACCCGCTCTGGCAATTGATGGTGTCGTAAAATCAGCAGGCAAGGTTGTTTTGCCGGAAGATATCAAGAAAATGTTTTCTTAATGAAGTCCATAAATAATAAAAAAAGAAAGAAAGGATAATAGCTATGAATCAACAGAATTCATGTTCATGTTCCGGCGGGCCAAAGTTGATTTTCGCTTGTTCAGGTGCAGCCGATGTGGGGGCGATTGCGGATCAGGCAGCCCGTAAGATGACCAAAGAAGGTATCGGCAAGATGTTTTGTACTGTCGGGATTGGTGGACGGGTCAGCGGCATTATGAAAACCACCGAATCGGCGGATAAGATCCTGGCGATTGATGGCTGTCCATTAAATTGCGTCAAAAATTCATTGGAATTGGCAGGCTTTAAACAATTTGAACACCTTCAATTGGCCGATCTGGGGCTAGAAAAGTGCAGTTCTCCGGTTACCGAGGAAAACATCAACAAAGTCGTTGCCAAGGGCAAGGAAATGCTGGCGTAAAAGGAATTTCGAAAATATGACAAAAATAATAATACCGATAGCCTGTTTTGTATTGGCAGGGTTGCTTTCTGGTTGTCAGGATAATGTTTCAGTTCGTCCTGTCAATCAGATAAAAAATAACTCTGCTGAATCAAATCAGAATAGCGAAGAAAATAAAACCACCAATACGCCTGCGCCTTCAGTTAAAAACAGCCCGACCGTAATTGCTTATTATTTTGACCGAACGATGCGATGTCCGACCTGTTTAGCCATCGAAGCGAATGCCGCTCGTATCATAAAGGACAATTTTTCACAACTGGTCGCCGAAGGAAGCCTTATATGGATACCTTACAATCTGGATGATCCCGGTGGTAAGGAATTTGAAAAAGAATTTGATGTATCTGTCAGTACTCTTGTACTGTCAAAAATGAAAGACAGCAATCATCCAAAATATAAAAAACTCGAAAAGGTATGGGATCTGATCGGCAACTCTGTAAAGTTTGATGAATATGTGCAAACTGAGGTAAGACAGTTTTTAAATGAATAATTTACAAGTTGAAATTTTAATACAATGTCCCTGTAGCGGTGGCGCTAATCCATTATTGCTGCTTGCTATATTTGCAGGTGCATGGCTTTTGTTTAACTGGATAAAAACGTTAATAAAATCTAAAGGAGTTTCTCTGATGAACAAAACTGGAAAAATTTTAATCGTTATTGCCCTAGTGGTAGTCGTGAGTATTGTTGTTGCAATCAAGCAACAGGGAAGAAACTCAGCTTCAGCACCGCCTGTGACAACAAGCTCAAATACAGACACTATTGCGGAAAATTCTGATAGTAATCTAAAGAGTTCAACTGTAAAAGAAAGCCTGCCCAAACTTGTGGATCTTGGTGCGGGGAAATGTATCCCTTGTAAGATGATGGCCCCTATTCTCGAAGAGTTGAAGAAGGAATATCAAGGCAGATTGAATGTCACATTTATAGATGTTTGGGAAAACCCGGATGAAGCCAAAAAATATGGCATCAAAATGATCCCTACGCAGATTTTTTATGATTCCTCGGGTAAAGAGCTGTTCAGACATGAAGGCTTCTTCTCTAAAGAAGATATTATGGCAAAATGGAAAGAACTGGGTATTACCTTTGAAGGGGTATCCACCACAGGAGCAGTGTTTGAACGGTTTGAGCCTGCAAAACAAGATGTCCGTTCTAAAGAGCAAATTTGTTATATGTGTGACAAAACAATCGACAATAAAAACCTTGTTACCGTCAAAACCGAGAAAGGCGATGTCAAGCTTTGCAGTCCGCATTGTTATTTCATCATGTACTCGTGTCTGACCGAAAACAAGACCGATTTTGAAAAGAAGGTTACGGTGACGGATTTTTCTTCTGGAGATTCCGTTGCACTTATGGATGCATTTTTCCTATCCAGCATCGACAAACAAGGGCGTCCGGTCATCCATGCCTTTGCTACGGCTGAAGCGGCGAATCAAACCCGACAAACCGAGGGCGGCAATGTGATTAGCTTGGAAGCACTTAAACAGAACGAGCTGTCTCATCGGTGCGGCTTCTGTGACCGTGCCTGTTATCCACAGGATGCCGCAGAAGTCATTGTCGAAGGCGGCATTCAGACATGGGGTTGTTGCTCGCATTGTGCTTTAGGTGTAGCCACCAGAACAGGCAAAGACATCGAAGTTAATGAAAAAGACCGCCTGGCAGGTGAGCCCATTGTCGTCAAGACGCTAAACGGCAGTATTGCTTCGCTGGAACCGGCAACAGCGGTGGCCTGGTTCGGCCAGCGTCCAAAACCGGATGAAACCTGGGCCTCGGCGGGCTGTTTTCATCAAGGGTTTTTTACCAGCGCCGAGACTCTTAAACAATGGGTCGAAAAAAATCCCCTCGAAACCGGAAAACTCATCAGCATCCATCAGGCCCTGGCAGACAAGATGAAACTGTCTCCGGCTCAAATTCAAAAGGCGTGCAAGATCGGCGAATGTTCGCCGAAATAAAAAAAATGATACGAACCAGATATGAAAGGATCGCTATGAAAACGAAATTATTTTTACTCTTTATAACAACTTCACTTGTTACCTTTACTTTATCCGTTTTAGCAGAGGCGAAAACGGAGGATCCACCCAAAATTGTCATAGACCTGTACCCGGGTCTGACTTCCGGAACGCTGTCATATGCATCGCTGAATACCCTTCCGGAGAATATTTTACTACAGGCAGAGGGTATTCAATTCACTCAGGAAGAATTTGAAAAAATAGTTGCGTCCCAACCGGAGGCCGCACGGGAAGAACTGAAAAAGAACGCCTTTTTCATTCTTGAACAGGAGGCAGCCAATCGGCTTTTGCTTCAACTTGCGAAGAAAGCCCTTACGCAATTCGGCAAGGATATCTCAGGGCAGGAAGATGCCGCTATCATCCAGCAGTATTTTGAAATGGCGGTTTTCAAAACGATTGAAGTGACAGACGAAGAAATTAAAACATTTTATGAGAATAACAAGGATATGTGCGGCGGCACCACACTGGACCAGATCGGCACATCGCTTAAAGAATATCTGGTCTCTCAGAAAAAACAACAAATCGCAACTGACTACATCCGCGATTTGGGCAAACAGATTCCGATTCAGATTTCCGAGAGTTGGGTTAAGGAAAAGGCAATGCTGGCATTCGACAATCCTGTGGACAAAGCCCGGCAAAGTAAAAAACCGTCTATGGTGGATTTTGGCGCAAGCGGTTGCAGGCCATGCGATATGATGGCACCTATCCTTGAAACTCTCAGTAAAAAATACGAAGGAAAGGCCTCTGTGATTTTCATTCATGTCCGGGAACAACAGATACTAGCCTCACGCTACGGCATTCAGTCCATTCCTACGCAAATCTTTTATGATAAAGATGGTAAGGAAGTGTACCGACACGCCGGTTTCTTTCCTCAGGAAGAAATTGAAAAAAAATTGAAAGAAATGGGAGTTCAATAATATGCAGGAATTATTTACACAGTTGACCAGAGCTGTAGAAAGTACATGGTTTATTGCCATAGCCGCCTCATTTATCTGGGGAGTTCTGAGCATACTCTTGAGTCCATGCCATCTGGCAAGTATTCCTTTGATTGTCGGTTTCATTGATGAACAAGGTAAAATTTCCACTAAACGTGCGTTTTGGATTTCAACTTTGTTTGCAGTTGGTATTCTGATAACCATTGGGGCTATCGGGGTAATTACTGCAGCAGCAGGCAGAATGATGGGCGATGTCGGAAAATACGGCAACTACTTCGTAGCCTTGATATTCTTTGTGGTGGGGCTGCATCTGCTCGATATTATACCTATGCCTTTTTCGGGACCGGGACAGGTCGGAATGAAACGCAAAGGGATGCTGGCTGCGCTTATACTTGGCTTGGTATTTGGGATTGCCCTTGGACCCTGTACTTTTGCTTATATGGCTCCGATGCTAGGTGTAACCTTCAAGTTAGCTTCAACTAATCTTGCGTATGGTATACTATTACTGCTGGTTTATGGAGTTGGCCACTGTTCGGTAATTGTCTTTGCCGGAACATTTACCGAAGTAGTCCAACGTTATATGAACTGGAATGAAAAATCTAAAGGATCGGTTATTCTAAAGAAAATCTGCGGCGTACTTGTTTTATTAGGCGGTGTTTGGTTGATTTATACCGCTCCATAGTCTGACTTAATGAGTTTTTATATCAATCGAAGATAGGCAAAACAAGTCCCGCAAGAGGCTAAGAAGGATAATCAGGGAAAATCTGAGCCCCAGAGACGCTGAACAAAAAGCGGCTACGAAAGCGTAAGGTCTTTAATGGAAAACACTTATGTTTCAAAAGGGGCATATCTTCCAATTTTTCAAGTTAGCCCCTCCGAAAACAATTTGACAGTGGTTTTTTATCTTGTATAATACTTCGTTATATGGCGAATTATAGGAGATGTTGAAATGCTTGAAATATTAACCATTACGAAAGCTCTGTCGGACGAAAACCGGGTTCGAGCGTTAATGATGCTGGCTGGCGGCGAACTTTGCGTTTGCCAGATCATTGAGATGCTGGGATTGGCTCCATCAACAGTGTCAAAGCACATGTCCATTCTTCGGCAGGCTGGTTTGGTTGAGACACGTAAGGAAGGCCGGTGGATTTATTATCGACAGCCTGACCCTAAAGCCCAGCCTGCATGTGAAATACTTAACTGGCTACAAAGACATTTAAAAAACGACAAAAAGATTTTAAACGATGTTAAACAATTGCGGAAAATGCAAAAAATGAGCAAAGATGAGCTTTGTGAATGCTATAGAAGTTAAAGAAATATGAAAGCAACTGTAGAGATTGATGCAGGTATTTGTGGTTTACGGACAACGGCAGGCATTGCCAGCGAAGATAGCCAGAATGTAACATTCGATATTGACACAAACTGTGACAAAATTGCCCGGTTGGCTCAAGCCATCGGAGAAAAAGGGCCCATTGATGCTTATCAGGAAATAAGCCCTAATGGCCCGGCGGTCATTATGACAGCGGCTAAAGAAACTCTTACGGGTTGCTGTGCTGGCTGTGCTGTGCCAGTCGGATTGTTCAAGGCAATGCAGGTTGCTACTGGCTTGGCGTTGCCAAAAGATATAACTATCAAACTTACAAAAGATTAAATATGAACGGTAAACTGAAAATCCTGTTTCTATGTACCGGCAATTCCTGCCGTAGCCAGATGGCCGAGGGATGGGCAAGGCATCTGAAAAGTGATTGCATAGAATCCTATTCGGCGGGGATTGAAACTCACGGCCTCAATCCCAACGCGGTCAAGGTGATGGCCGAAGCCGGAGTCGATATTTCGGGCCACCATTCAAAGCATCTTAATGAATTAAAAGACATCAATTTCGATTATGTGATAACGGTGTGTGACAATGCCCATGAAAGCTGTCCGATGTTTCCCGGCAAGACAAAGGTTATACATGTCGGCTTTGATGATCCTCCACGATTAGCAAAAGAGGCGAGGACCGAGGAAAAGGCCTTGAACTGCTACCGAAGAGTCCGTGACGAGATTAAAAGTTTTGTAGAACATTTACCTGAGTTTTTGGTCAAAAACCAATCACTGTAAGAATAAACATGGGTCACAAGGAGTCAATAATAATGGAAACAGAAAAAAAGAAAAAAGGGCTATTAGCAACAATATGGGAATCCATGACCAAGACCGGTGGGTGCTGTGGTAGTGGAGAAAGCTGCTGCGGCCCATCGAGCACAGAAGACAATAAAACGACTGAAAAAGAGAATCTTTGCAATGAGAAAAAAAGGAAGTAATAATTTTGCCAAATACAGGGAAATAGGCGTGCTAAGCATTGTTCCTTGCGCTGTTGGCAGTTTAATTTTAGTAAGCTGGGCGATGGACTATTGGCAAATCGGTCCATATATTCTAAATGCGGGCTTGGCGATTTTTGCCACTCTGTTTGGCGGTTATCTGCGGTTCCTCGCTGGCTTCAAAGATATTTTTAAACGTAGGATAACCGTCAATGTATTCGTTACTGTTGCTCTTATAGCTACCATTGCGATTGGTGAGTTCAGGGCGGCAGCAGTCATCGTGTTCATTATGGCCGTGGCGGGTGCATTGGAAACCTATACTCTGGACAAAACTCGCAGAAGCATCAGGAATCTGCTTGATCTTACCCCGAAGATGGCAACGATACGCCGCAATAATGAAGAGGTTGCTATACCAGTCAGTGAGGTTCAGGTTGGCGATATTCTAATCGTAAGGCCCGGAGGCCGAATCCCTGCTGATGGAATCGTAGAAGCAGGCCAAAGCTGTGTCAACCAAGCCCCGATTACTGGTGAATCAATGCCGGTCGAGAAGTTTAAGGGTGCGGAAGTATTTAGCGGAACCCTGAACGAAACGGGTCGGCTTGAAATCCGGACGACCAAGGTTGGCCATGATACCACACTAGCCAGAATTGTTCATCTTGTCGAACAAGCTCAGGGAACAAAGGCTCCAATTCAGAATCTTGCTGATCGCTTTACAACTTGGTTTTTGCCTACAGTACTGATATTGGCAGTGATAGCTTTCCTGGCATCCGGTAATATCAAAGTCGCTGTCTCGGTTCTTCTGGTTGCCTGTCCATGTGCTTTTGCCATTGCTACTCCAACAGCGGTAACCGCTGGGATATCTAATATGGCCCGTCGTTCGGTACTTATCAAAGGAGGAATATTCCTGGAACTAGCCCAAAAGATAGATGCACTCCTTGTAGATAAGACCGGAACATTTACCTTTGGAAAACCTAAAGTCGTCGATGTCATTGCTTTTGACGGCATATCAGAAGAAGAGGTCTTGCGTTTAGCTGCGATAGCCGAGAAGTATTCTGAACATCCATTGGCCAGATCGGTTATGATTTGCGCAAAAGAACGCGGCATTGAGGTTCCAGACCCTACGGATTTCAATATTGAAGTTGGCATGGGCGTTACTGCACTGTTTGACGGCAAGGAGATATTAGTAGGTAAAAATAAATTCTTGCAAGACAAAGGTATTTGTGTTGCCAAATACATTGAGTATGCGATTTCAGAGCAAACCGAACAGGGCAGAACAACCATTCTTGTATCTAATGATATGAAACCGGTCGGCTTGATTGCTATTGCCGACGAGATTCGACCCCAGACTCCTCGGTCAATTGTAGCCCTGAAAGCTATGGGCATTAAAAAAATAATAATGCTTACCGGCGACAATCATAAAGTAGCCAAATCTGTCGCAGAAGAAATCGGTGTTGATGATTTTCAGGCCGAGCTTCTTCCGGAACAAAAACTGCAATTTGTTGAAAAGCTTCAAAAACAAGGAAAAATCGTTGGTATGATTGGCGATGGTATCAATGACGCTCCGGCATTAGCTTTGGCTGATGTAGGTATTGCTATGGGCGCAGCCGGGACAGATGTGGCGGTTGAAACAGCAGATGTGACTTTGATGAATGACGATCTATCGCGGGTCGTAAATTTCATGAATATGTCGAGGAAGGTTATGTTCCGTATCAAACTCAATATTTTCTTTTCTATGATGTACAATGTCATTGGGTTTATCCTTGCCGGCTTTGGGATGCTTACGCCTGTATTAGCGGTTGTTTTTCAGGAGATCGGTTGTATTACGGTCGTTTTCAGTTCAACGCTGCTATTGTGGGCAAGGACAGAGTCTCTACTAAAAAACAACGGCAACGAAGGTCTTTCCGGCATTGGCCTGATTGTTGAAAACGCCATGAGCGATAATGTGTCGCATCGCGCATAAATAGTAAAAACAATAAAATAAATCAAAGGAAAAAGTTATGGAAAAGATGAAATCGGAAGATTGTGGCCCTGGATGTGATTGCGGTAAACCTTCGGGAAACAAAGGCATAAAAGCCGTAATTTGCCTTGTCGTGTTGTTAGCGATAGGCGGCATTTTTGCTTACAAAGCAACGAACGGAAAACAAACAGCCTCGGTTAATACGGCAACCGCATTTGCCGCTCCTGTTGCAAAGGAAGTAAATGAACAGAAACCCGAGGTCTCGACTATCGATAAACAGGAACCTGTAGTCAATTCAGTTGAGGAGAAAAAAACAGTGGGCGAGTTTCTGGATTCACTTGCATCACTGAATAAGGTAGCAATCAATCAAGATGCTGTGTTTGTTTTCGTCCCCGCCAAAGAAAATGACGTCGTCAGTAAGGAAACTATAGATGCAATAGCATCTGCTGAGCAAAAAATTAAATCCACAGGTGTGCAAATCGGCTTATATACCTTACAGTCCAGTTCGCCCGAATACGCCAATCTTGCTGCTCAATTGACCTTGCCGGGTATGCTGGTAATGAGCAAAGGCCGTGGTATGGGAGCTGTGTCTGGAGGAATAACAGAAGAGAAAATATTGCAAGCCTATGTAGCATCCTCCCGTGCAGGAGGAGGTTGTTGTCCTTCTGGTGGTGGTTTATCTGGTTGTGGCCCTTCATCAACACCCATAGGCCCTGTAAGGCAATAAGGATATTATAATGCTCGAATATATTACAAACACATTGCAGCAAGTGGCATCAGAACCATTAGGGCTTGTTTTTGCATTGATACTTGGTACGGTCAGTGCCGCCACCAGTGCTTGCTGCACACTCCCTGCGTTGGGGATTTTAGTTGGCTATTCCGGTACTCAGGCAAACGACAATCGAAAGGCAGCTGTCAAGACTGCTTTGCTCTTTACCTTGGGAACAATTGTTTCTCTGATGATTATTGGTGGGCTCGCAGGGTTTGTCGGCCAGGTTGCCCAAAATACCTTGGGCCGATACTGGAAGGTTTTTGCTGGTATAGTAGCGGTCTTTCTCGGACTGGCAGCCCTTAACCTACTGCCTTTTAAACTTTCATTTGGCAAGTTCGATAGTGTCAAAAGTAGGCTGGGGAAATCCGGTGCCGTGTTGGCTGGTCTTATTTTGGGCGGCATCGTTGCTGCCAGTTCCCTGCCGTGCAATCCCGGCATTTTCATCGTGATCGGAGCGGCGATTCTGCAAGGCAAAATTTTGTGGGCGACACTGATGCTGGCGATGTTTGCTATTGGATTTAGTTTGCCGCTTGGAGCCGTTCTTCTTGGGATTTCGTTAAGCAAAGTCAGCTTCGCCGCAAAAGGCGCTGACACTGCAATTCGCTGGCTTGCCGGAGTGGTTCTTGTCGTCGCGGGGTTCTATTTTCTGGTCACGTTTTGAAAAGGATTCATTTGTTGAATAAGGGAAAATAAAATGCTTGATGCAAAGATGAAAGAATTAATTGCCATCGGAGCTTCTGTTGCCTGCAATTGTCATCCTTGTATAAAATTTCATACCGGCAAGGCTAATGAAATGAATGTTGAATCAGAACTTACAAAGCAAGCTGTTGAGGTTGGCAAAATGGTCCGCAATGGAGCAGCCAACCAGATGGATGAACTACTGGAAAAGAATTTTTGAAATAAGGATGTAGAATAGGCATGAACTCTTTGGCAAAAACAATCGAATACTTCCTATTTATTACTCTTGAGTTAACGGTTTTATTTGTTGGAATTAGTGCAGTTGTAGCACTTGTCTTGATGTATATTCCTAAAGAAAAACTCAAAGCATGGCTTTCAAGACGAGGAATTATCGGTAATTTTCTTGGGGCTATTGTTGGTGCTTTAACGCCATTTTGTGCTTGCTCAACCATTCCTATGACATTAGGAATGCTCAATGCCGGAGCACCTTTTGGCCCGGTTATGTCATTTGTTATAGCCTCTCCTCTTCTTAACCCTATTATAATTAGTATGGTAGCAGCCCTTATGGGACTGAAAGCCTGTTTGATATACTTCAGCGTAACCTTTTTAGGTTCTGTTTTCTTCGGCATCGTGCTGGAGAAAACCGGTGGTGCCAAATTTGTCAAAAATATAAAGGCCAAACAATCCTGCTGCGGAAGCAAAAAGGATGAGATTCCTTCTAACTTTTCTGGCAAAGTGAAAGTAGCTTTTAAATCTGCGTGGCAAGATTTTAGTGCGGTTTTGGTTTATCTTCTTGTAGGCGTTGGTATTGGCGCTGGGATTTACGGTTATATGCCTCAGGAATTTGTCGCCAAAATCGCAGGGCCACAGAATCCTCTTGCTATCCCAGTTGCCGCTCTTATTGGCATTCCTCTCTATATCCGAGCTGAAACAGCAATACCCATAGGGCTTGCCCTGGCACAGAAGGGAATGAGTATGGGGGCTGTCATAGCCCTAATTATCGGCGGAGCGGGTATGGCAATCCCGGAAATGACTATGCTGGCAAGTATATTTAGAAAACGGCTGGTAGCATCTATTGTCGCGGTTATTTTCACTACAGCTGTTGTTGGCGGATATGTGTTTAATCTTTTTATCCAAGTTAGATGAAAAAGTATTTTGAGGTGATATATGGATGTTGAATCATATAAAAAAATAAAGGAAACAATTCGGAAGGGATACGCAAAGATAGCCAAAGGCAAATCAGGGTGCTGTTGTGGCTCTGCTGCACCTGATAAACTTGCCGAAGCGATTGGATACACAAACGAGGAGTTGGATATTCTACCAGAAGGTGCGAATATGGGATTGTCCTGCGGCAATCCCACTGCAATTGCCGATCTTAAGGCTGGGCAAGTTGTGTTGGATTTAGGCAGCGGCGGAGGATTCGATGTTTTTATCGATGCTCGAAAAGTTGGACCAAAAGGTAAAGCCATCGGTGTGGATATGACCCCTGAAATGCTCAGTAAAGCAAGATCAGGGATTCCTAAATTTACGGAAAAGACCGGGCTTTCCAATATCGAGTTTAGACTTGGCGAAATAGAGCATCTACCCGTTGCGGATTCATCAGTCGATGTCGTCATTTCTAATTGTGTGATCAATCTTTCACCAGATAAACAGCAGGTATGGAATGAGATAACCCGTGTATTAAAACCCTGCGGCAAAGCATGTATATCGGATCTGGCATTGAAAAAAACGCTGCCGAAGGAAGTCCTTGCTTCTGCTGCAGCACTGGTAAGTTGTGTGGCGGGTGCTGTTCTTCTTGATCAAACAGCGGAAATGGCAAACAGAGCAGGTTTATGCGATATTAATTTAGTCGAAAAATCATATAGTATTGATGTATTAACTGATTGTAATGATCCACTTTATAAGCAAACAAAAGAGTCCTTGCCGCAAGGCAAAAAACTTAGCGACTACATCATCAGTGTAAATATTACAGCATTTAAAAGCAGGTAATAAAAAATAAGGAATTCAAAAATGGCAAATCATAAAACAGAAAAGGTTCGTGAAAAAGGATTAAATATTTTTGAACGATATCTTACGGTCTGGGTAATCCTTTGTATCGTTGGCGGGATTATCCTGGGTAAACTTGCTCCAGGCTTTGCCAAGACCCTTGACGGAATGGCCATCTATGTCAACAATGCCCCCGTGGTATCAATACCGATTGCCATTTGTCTTTTCTTTATGATGTATCCTATTATGGTCAAAATTGATTTTGCCGAGGTGCTTAAGGCCGGTAAAAGCATCAAGCCTGTGGGCCTTACGCTTTTTGTGAATTGGGCAATCAAACCTTTTACGATGTATGCGATAGCGTCGTTTTTTCTTGGTACGTTGTTTTATAACCTTATCGGTCCGAACGCCATCGATTTGGTAAAGATGCCTTTCGGGCTGGACCTGCCGATAGGTGCTGAATATGGTGTCGGCACAATAGTAATGGAAAACGGCGTCAAAATGCTGCAAGTTCCGCTATGGAGAAGTTATTTGGCAGGTTGCATATTGCTTGGCATCGCGCCCTGCACCGCAATGGTTCTTGTATGGGGATACCTTGCCAAAGGCAATGGTGGTCATACGCTGGTGATGGTTGCTATTAATTCTTTGACTATGCTGCTTCTGTATGGACCACTTGGTGGTTTTCTTCTGGGTGTTGGGAAATTGCCGGTTCCATGGCAGGCCCTATTGTTATCAATAGCAATCTATGTAGCATTACCGCTTGCCGCAGGGTTCATTTCTCGCAAATGGATCATATCGCATAAGGGCTTAGAGTGGTTTGAGGAAAAGTTTCTTCATGTTTTAACACCGATAACGATCATTGCTCTATTGGTAACTCTTGTGCTTCTGTTTTCATTCAAGGGCGAAACCATTATTTCAAATCCGCTGACCATTCTCTGGATTGCTATCCCACTGTTTATACAAACCTGTTTGATTTTTGCGATAGGCTATTGGCTGTCAAAACCACTGAAATTATCGTATGCGGATGCAGCCCCTTCGGCAATGATAGGTGCTTCAAATCATTTTGAGGTAGCCATTGCAACTGCAACAATGCTGTTTGGCCTGCAATCCGGAGCAGCTCTGGCGACAGTTGTGGGCGTACTGATCGAAGTACCCGTTATGCTGATGCTGGTAAAGTTTTGTTTGAAAACACAAAATTGGTTTCCTCCGAAAGGAGAATAGCCATGAAAGATCAACCAGAATGTTATGGGAAAATGTTTCCAGATGTTAACTGCCTGGAGAAAAATAAGGAGCGAAAAGGAAAGGGGCGGATTCAATTCGCATTAAAAGTTTGGGAATTGGGTCATAATCGAAAGGTGTAAATGTCAATGAAGCTGAATAGCAAAAGTGCCAAGAGTGTCAATGCTACCGCTCATGCTATGACATTTGTATAGCCAAAAGCGTTTTGCAGATTTCTACAACAGCACGGTTTAGCTTTATTTGCTGACACCATTTTGACTCCATGAACATGAAAAAACATGTGAATTATCATTATCAGACGTTTATTTCCTGCCGAAAAACAAAGATTTCTGAAATTTTTTACATGGAAATAGTATATTAAAGCTGTGTGACTTTTGTGCCTATACATTGGGTTAGTCATATATATAATCCGAATACCTCCTCTTTGCATATACGTGCTATTTGTTTCCCTATGTTCGGCGGATACAACCCGCGGTCCCCTCACAGTCGCTCATACTATCGATATTGCCGGATAATTATTTCGAAAGTAACTGCCTTTATAACATCTGAATAGATAATCCAGCCAGTAAGCTTCATCGGTATCTTCCAACCGAAATGATGATTTGATGGATTCAGCTCCGAATTCCTTGATCATCCTGTTAATAAAGGCAGGGCTTATTGCCTGTGAATAGAAAAATTCCCTGATAGCCTGCTCTTCGGTACGGTCCAACCCAACTCCTTTACGGCGAAAACCGGATACTATTAAGTCAAACTGCACCATGATCTCTTTTCCACCGTCAGGATTGAGAAAAACGCCAAGGCCGTCGTTTGACTCAAGAAGATCTCCTGGGATGGACATATCCGGTCGATTGTTTTTGAGGCCATGCTTTTTAACGACTTCCTCGACCATCTCAGGTGATCTGGATGCCCAGTTATGACGCATCTCTTTTTGCCAATCTGCGGCCATCGATAGGCCATCCGGATAAATAACCAAATCCCTGCCGTAAAACACAAGCGCCGATGAATGAAGTTCCGCTATCTGTTTTACGGCTTTTTGCAGTCTTTGCTTGTCATAGCGGTAAATGATGGCGGGATTTCGGCGTATCATAGTTTTCTTAAGGTCATCGATCAATTTCTGCGATGGCTCTTCAAAAAACTTCTGCTGGCCCGACCAGTACCACTGTCCTTTCCATGGTGTCAGACTGCCGATAACCAGAAGTCCTGCGGTAAAGGGGTGGTCTTTCATATTTATTCTGACAACATATTCCTGGTTATTGATCGTGTTAAGGACATGCAGCACATCGCTGTTTGCCGACATAACCTTATAAGGGGCAGCGTGTCTTTCATACCAACTGCGTAGATCTTTTCGGTCAGTCTCTTCGATGTCGAGAACACCGGCGAGGATATCGATTGCCCCCAGTCCCGACCAACGGCTACATTGCTGACAGATAAAATCGTCCGTATGACCGATCTGATCCTGTTCATCGCATTCTTCAAGCATATATCGACAAAAAAATGTTCTGAACATGTAAGATTTGGTGCCAAGCCATATCAATTTCCTTTTAATGTCCCAGCCGTAATGATTTGGAGTTTGCAGAAAAGATTTTATTCCGCAATCACGAGTAAGCGAAGCAAATTTTTTATCAAGGAAATTCTGCACTGCTTTTGCAAGAGCCAGGATATTTTCATCCGAGGGCGAGAAAACCTCAATATCCGAAATTTCTCCGCATAAAATCCAGAGCAAATGCCCGATGCGATCCTTATTGATACCGCTTGCCGGCTCAATAAACTCATGACCGGTTAAAGGTAACGGTGTTCCAAAGAATTCCACGTTATATCGCTCATAACATTTCCAGATACCGATGTCGCAGTGGATATCAGCGGCAAAATCAACCAGAATGCCTGCCAACTCCCGGATCAATTCATTATTCAGATGTAGATAGTCCTTTGAAATCGCTTTTTGATCTTTGGACATAAATTGATAGAGCTGCTTTACCATTTGCGGCAAGCAAGAATCTAAACTGCCTTCATATCCTTGCGGTTTGTAGGCTAAATACTGCATTTATTACTCAATCCCTTTTGTTCACAGTGTTCAAAAAGAACAACATTCATTGTGTCATCAAGATCGTTCGGATCAAACTTGAAATCCTCATGCCGTTGGAGAAACTTTATCTCTCCGCATCCGGCAACCCGGCATTCATCTTTTCCTTTTGGGCAGGAACTAAAGATACAAAGGCGACCTAAATAGCGGCTGGTTCCTGATTCCATAATAAAAATATCGGCTTGATGGTGCGCCACACCAATCTGTTTTTCCGAAAGCAGTTTGTTCAGGGCCTGTAAACGAGCCTTTTGGATATCCTTCAAACAGTTTAAGTCTGAAACCCACACAGCCATATCTACATCTTTACATTCATGGTTGATAGCGATACCCGCTCGCCTGAATTTGCGAAACCGAGGCACCTCTTTTTCCAAAGGAGCGACTACCGAGCCGAAAAGAACCACCTTTTGGACTTCCGGAATACCTGAAAGTCTTTCTGCAACATATTGAGCGGCAATACGAAACTGCTGCTGCCTGCGCAGCATCAATTGATCTTCCTGGCCGATATCCTGTGAATTCAGAAAATCATCCACATCCTCAAATGCCGTATCTTCATCTATATATGCTGCAACTTTCTGGGGCAACAGTTTAATGTTAGCTGCAGGTTTAGTTTTTGCTACCCGTTCCTTGCGGGCTTTCTTTTGAGCGGCTTTTTTCTGCCGCTTTTCGTACATATCATGTATCCAATCTTTCACAGGGGATTTCCATGGCTGACTTTTGGATGGAATATTCTTGATGAGGCTCAGGGGATTCAGGCCCATCTCCTTGGCGATTCGAATATCTTCGCTATTGAGGCGGCACTTGCTTTTAGCCTCAATCCACAGCCTGTCTTTTTTGGTTTTTGATTGTTTCTTGTTATTTGCCATGATTGACAATCTACTCCATCATGGCCAATTTTGCAAGAATCGGTTCTATTAAGAGAAGTGACAGGGCAAATTCGATGATGATACTTTTGGAGTACTTTTTAAAGTCTTTTGGCAGACTTCTTGCGTACCATAAATGGGGCAAATGTGAAAGGTTCTGATGGGATTGAAATTTTCATTTGCTTGCTTAGAGTAAAAATTATGCTTCATTTCCCTGAGAGTTTCTCATCGGCTTCTTTGAATCCTTTGAGCAGTTCAGGTTCTTCCCAGTATTTGGGAATCGATAAAAGATGATGCTCTACAAAATTTTCTGACATTTCTGATTTACCAATGGCCTGATGTGCATATATAGCTGTGTATACGGCATTTCTGATTATTGGATTGAGTTCTTTCATTTGCGCATCCGACAGATGTTTGCAGTGAAAGTCCTCCATTGCGTTGCGGACAACCATGGCAATATATTTCGAGAATATCTTCATATCAACCGTTGCTCGCAGGGTAAAAATCTTTTTACTCATTTCAATTTCCTTTCACAACCGGCGATTGTCTGTTAAATTCTGTACCTGCAGTCAATGATATTGAATTACTTTCGTATAGCAATTAAAAATTGAAACGTTCGCCGCAATGGTCTGATGCTGTATTCATCGTCTTGCATAAACGGTCTGCTTTATGTAGAATATCAGATGAAATCCGAACAAAACCGGGTATTCCTGAATTTGGAGAGTTTTTAATGACAAAAAATGATAATACGGCTCGCCGGAACGAGCCTTTCAGTATGCGTTATGACATTGATTTTCAGGTGAAAAAGTGCCTGGCCGAACTTGAACTCTATGATGAGTATGTTCTTAAAATCAACGGCGAACTTACGGCCACCGAAATCAACCCCGACCTTGACGAGAAAGACCCACAATACGTCGGCCATATCAGGGCCAGACTCATCCAGATGGACCGGATAACAGATGATGAGGAAAGCATACTGGAACTGTTCGATTCATTCGATCAATACTTTCACGACATATATGGTGAACTCTTTGACCCGGAAAGTGATGGATTTACCGAAACGCTCCAGCGACAGTTTCTGGAGTTAAACGCCGGCAGCAATGTCTTATTGACCGATAAAGTGGAGGTACTGCCGGCATTTCGCGGCAAAAGGATCGGGTTGGCAGCGGTACATCGAATTATTGACGTTTTTGGTGCATGGAACAGTCTGGTAATTATGCCGATCTATCCACCGCAGTTCCATGAATACCGTGATAATACTGAATGGAAGGAAAAGATGCTCACCGACACCTTTGTAAAAGATGAAGATGCCGCCAGAGCCAGACTGCAGCAATACTGGAGCATTCTCGGTTTTGAACTTATCTGGGACAGCAGGTATATTTGCGCACTTTGCACAAATAATAAATATCCTTCGATCCATGAGGTATGCCCCGACCTTAAACTTGGTTTGTAACCTTTGACCGGCCCAGACAGAATATGCGTATGAAAAAGAACAAAGACATAGAAGACCGCATTGTGATGGAAGTTGTTGTTGATGCCTATGACCAAACAGAACGCGCTATGGGCTGGTATTATTACCTTGAGGATAAGTTGCAATTTCCGTTTAAGGCAAAGGTTGTTGCCGAAAGGATTACTTCACCTTTAAAAAAGGGAGAGACTTTTCAGGTTGAAGGCATGGCACCGGAAGATGAGTGCGGACAGGAAATGTTTGTCAAGATAACATGGCAAGGCCGCAAACTGGCAGTACCTCTGTCTCAATTGAAATCGCTCAAAGTCGATGACCAGACACAGGAGGCAATCGAAGACTGGCATTACTGGGTATTACAGGGTTATGAGTTTTGAAGCGGTGTGCCAATAAAATATGATAGAGCTGCCGCTACATTGTGAAGGAAACCGCAGCAAAAATTCGCTGCGGTGAAAAAAATCAAGAATTGGCGGGTTTAGGTAAATCGGCTTTGGCCTGTTCAAAATGTGCAATCTCAAATTTTGCTTGTTTGAATGTTTCTTCATCGAAAACACTCCAGTCGCCATAGTAAACGCCATCGTAGTAGAGCATATCTTCGTAAACGTTCAGTTCTTGACACATTCCATCTTTGAGTCCAAGCCTCACGAACGATGTGTAAGTAGTATGCACAAAATTGTACGGGCCGAAAACAGGTCCATCGCTGCCCCAGTCGTCCATATCCTGATTAGGGTCGTTTCTGCCGTGAAAAAGTCTTATGTACACCATTTTTAATTCTCCGAATAATTTTTGGGTTATCGATGTGAAGGAAAGAGGATAATCCGTTTTTCCTCGGACTCGATTGCCAAACATAGCCGCGGATTATCGAACACAGGTAAAAACTGGTTGCCTTCTTCATCCGAAGACAGCCATACCTGAAAGTCATCGGCAATCTCATTTCCAAATTTGTCCAACAGCTTCTTTAATGAAGTAACAGTCATAATATTTTGTTTAGCCATTTAAAAATCACCTCCAATCAACAAATGGGTTCTAAAACTTTAATGGTTTTGGGTACAAGGATTTCCTCTTCGGCGATGCGGTAGTTACGGCATATTTCCAGATATTCGGAAACAATATCATCGCATAGCCTGTCAAAATCCTGTACCAGTTCTACACGCTCTCTGATATCACTCAATGTCATGTCTTCGAAGTTTTCGTGCATGTCAATGTCCTTGCCCGGAAAGGTAAAAACCTGCATATGTGTCTGCTTGAAATTTACTCTCGCTTTTGCCTCACATCTGCCGCAAGTACCAATCTGGCCTTCAGGGACAGTCTCATAGTTTTTCTGGCCGCAGTGTGTGCAGTAGCTTTCATAGCCGCTTGGTTTTATGCCGCCTCTGTAAAGTACAACATAGCCGCCGCTTCTTCCGTTAATTCCAGCCTGCCAGAGCCAATCGTGTCTTCTGCCAAAATCTTCCAAGAGTTCGCTTAGTTTTTCCTGCCATTCTGTCATCCATAAAATTTCCCACCAGGTCTCATCATCAACGCTGTCAGGTTTTTCAATGTTGTAAAGCTTGATGTTGTTCGCGTAGCTGGTAGATTTGTTCCAGCTGTTTATAGTGTTATACCTGAAATGTTTTCTAAGATATTTTATCATCGAATCTTTGTAACGTTTATCAACTTCTTTGTAATACATTTTGTCACCTGTCCTTTCTAATCAATAATCAAAGCACCTTTTTCCATTGCTTCAGCTATATTGGTATATTCACTGTCAAGGAGCTGACTTTCGGTTAATTCCTGTTCACTGTCATCGATGTAATTAAAAACATAGAACTTGTTTCCATCAGGGTTGTAGCTGATATACTTGGAACTTCTCAGCCCGCCATTGAGCAGGATGAAACATTCCAATCCTTTCTTTGCCAGTTCTTTCAACTGTTCAATGGTTCGTATTCTTCTATCTTTGGTTTTTTGATTTGTCATAGATTTGCACCTCGTTTATTTTGTAAAAATGGCTTAGCGATAGCCAAACTTTGCTATCGCTAAGCTCTGGTTAACATTAACAACTGCCAACATTTAACTCCGAAGCCAGAAGATTGATCTGGATATCAGAATCAACCGGCAGCAATCGCAAATATTTGGTAAATTGAGCAAGCATAAATCCTGCCGCAATATTGGCACAGTAGATCGTAGTTTTTGCCGTACAAGGACCGGCATGGGCCTGTTCAGCAGCAAAGAGTGTCTGGGGATAATAATGTCTGCTTTTTTCATCGCAGGCGGTAATTACCCGCAGCACTTCAGCGGACATTCGGCCATCGACAAAGAAATTGGCTTTGTCTTTGACTGCATCCCAGATGTGTTTTCTTGTTTCGATTTTATCGACGCAGCAGAAGACACAATTGCCAAAAGTTGCCGAACGCTTGAATCGCTCATTGACTGTGTGAAGTTCCAGCTTAGGATTTATCGGGTGACATATATCAGCTGTTGCGTGTACTTTGAATCTCGTCAAATCAGCTTCGAAGTATCCCTGGCTGGCGATGTTGCTCTCTTCGACAGTATCATGGTCAAAAAGCTGGATATAAGGCAGTCCTATGGCTGTAAGCTGTGATGCAACCTGTCTGCCAATTGCACCGACACCGATTACCGTTGCCTTACAATCCAGGATCCTTTCACGCGGCACAATGTCAGCCTGTCTTGAGAATCTCTCATCCATAGAACACCTCACTTTCTTCGTCCCAGAAATCGCTTCTTACAGTCAGTTCGTCCATAAAGAATTGCCTCTCCAGCGGATCCATCTGGTCGATCTCAGTAAGCAAATCCTCAGATGAAAACAACGGGACCTCACTGAAGTTTTCTCCGCCGAACGGTTCGAACTCCTGCTGTTTTTTATCATCAGATTTCTTTGACTTGTCAGTTTGTTTGAAGATCGTATCTTCAGTGACATTGGCTTTATACTGCTGTGTCCACAGTTCGAAATCAGCAGCATCAAACTCATAGTCGTAGTCGATACAGACGGGGATTTTTACTTCTCCGCCCGGCCCAACACCAAAACGCAACCGTGCGAAAGTACCGCCATCCTGTGCAACGATGCACATTAGCGACCAATCGCAGCTTCCGAATACCCTGGCAAAGGTGGATTCGTCAGTCATGCTTGGTTCGCAAGAATTGCCCGGATGCGTGTGCAGCCATATACGGGCGAACTGCTCGGGCTTTCTGCCGGCCTCGACCTGATCCTCAAACAGATCCGCCACCGACTCATCATCGAATGAAACCGAGACAGCAGTTACTTTTTGTTTTACCAGGACAAAATCCGTGACAAACAATAGATCATCAGCTTCTGTAATTGCGAACCCGCCGACTTCATTGTCGGTAACATCACGCATGAACAATAGTTTCGCCCACGCTGTCGGACTGAACCGCAGCACAGGTTTTGGATTTTTCTGTTTCACATTCCTGTTCTTCATCACTATTTTCCTTTCTGTTTTCTTCACAACTTTGACATAAACCTTCTTCAGTTAAACAATCCTTACAAAACACTTCCTCGCAATCCTTGCATTTAGCGGTACAATTCTGACAGACCGGCTGATTGCACGAGGGACATTCATAAGCGCAGCCTAAACAAATCGTGGTGTCGCACATCTGGCAATAGGTCGAACATTGGCTGCAATAGTCGCGGTCGCAGTATTCGCAGTAATAACAATCATCACCTGATACGGTATAGCCGCAGTCGTAGCATGAGATTCCTTCCCAGTCGTCCAGGCTTACGTACGGACTATCGGGGTTGTAAGTCTGCAGAATACTTACAATCATAGTAAAGAAATCGCAGAATCTTCCCTGTTCCAGAGAATGCCTGATAGAGACATGGCCGTCGCCTTCACAGAGTCTCTCATCACTCACATGTGGGTGAGTAACGCTGTCGTTTGCACCTGCAGGATTCGGCTCAAGTGCTATAACTCTGTAAGGACTGTCGGTATAGAGCTTTTGCAGCTGGTCGATGAACAGTTTGATTTCAAACGGTCCGAACGAAATATCATCGAGAGTGATAGATTCTGTGATGACAGAGATGGTTCTTTCTTTGAAGTCGAATTGATATTCGCCAAGTTCCTGGTCTATCTGTGAAAGATCCGCAAAAATTTCAGATAGTTTTGGCAGTGCTGTTTCATCGGTGCTGGTCAGTTCTTTGAACTTTTGCAGGTAATATGAGAAATCACTGAGGTTTCTGTTGACTCTGGATACGACCTGCTGGGCACTGCTCAGCCAGCCTTTGTTAATTGCTGCATAAAACAGATGCGAGTCTTTTGTCGCTTCTGAGCATCGCCGGCTGAATTCCTCGAAACTGCCCCGAATCTGCCGCAAACGCTGTTTTTTAAGCTCACAAAGGGCCTCCAGGAGCATATTTGAGAGCTTTACAATATTTTTGTATTTTTTCATAATTTTTTCCTTGCGCAAAAAAGGCCTCCGCCTATAATTGAAAATAAGCAGAGGCCTCGATGGTTAATACTGAATGTTTCAGCGATCTGTTGTTTGGATCAGCAGGTCGCTCCTTCGATTTTCACGGGCGTGATCGTGACTCTGTCACCGTCACTGAGAACGTAATCTTTTGGGACAGGCTGGCGATTGACTCTGATAAGATAATCGCCGGTCTGTTCGCCCTGCATTTTGATGGCAAAAAACTGATCAATCGTTGTGTTCTCGGCAATGTTAACATAATCTGCATAGCCGCTTCCATTATTGTTGATGAATAAAATTCTCATTGTAATTTTCCTTTCGTTAAATTGGTTAATAGTTTTTTCTTTTGATACAATTCTTTTTACAGTCTTTCAGTGATTACGCTGAGGCGGACTGCGCGCAGAGAATTTCCATTTCTGCATAACGTTTCCTTTCGATTGAAATTTTTAGAGATGTGTACTTACGATTGATTTGCTGTAAAACGGCTGTATCTTGCGATGGCATCTTTTGCCTGCTGGACTTCCTCGACATCACTGAGATTAATCTGGTCATCCAGCCGGTAGAGTAAATCCATCGTATAAGATGTGATAACCTTGCAGGCCTCCAGCAACTCGACTTCAGGCCTGGATGTAATTTTTTGATATGCTGTTTTAAGGGCTTGCAATACTGCCTCTACATCTTCTTTTGCTCGCTCCATAACCCTGATTGCTCCATCTAAAGTGCCTTCACCACCTTCGACGATTTCAACTACAATAAACCTGAACAGACCGTCTCCGATATTTTCGCTGGTTACTTTTGTCAGCAAAGTTTGGAGATCGAGGCAGTCTTGTTCAGGGTCGATAGGCAGTAAATCCGAGTGTGGATAAGCATCGTAAATTATACGAGCAATTTTGGTTTTCTTATTTGTTTCAGTCATAGTTTCACCTCAATATTTATATTGTTTTTATTACTGAGCAGCTCTGCACGCATCCAGGCAGGGTTCGCTGCAGAATAAAAGGCCTTTCCATTTGATGGATTCTGCCTGCTCAACTTCTTTTTTGCACCAGTTGCACCGCATACGCGCAGTTTCTCTGGCTTTTTCGAGATTGATAATCTGTGGGTCTTCTCTGTTGATGTCATCGAAGACTATCAATCGCAATTTGCCTTGCCATATCTCGATACCAATAGGCCAGCCTTCATTATCCATGGCGCATTTTTCACCATAGCCTTGTGGCTGAATCCAGATTTGCCCACCTTCAGATAAGATGTTTACCTTTATCTCAAGCGGAGGTGCATCAGGGCATTGTTCCTTTAACATTGTCATGTAAGTTTCGTTTGCCATAAATTTTCCTTTCCATAAGCCAGGTTAATCTTTTGGTATCCAACCGAGGTCTCTTAACAATTCATCCAGGATTTTGATTTCATGGGAAAACTGTCTTGACTGTTCACCGCCGACATCAATACTGGTAAGCACATCGCCTAGTCGGTCAATAATTTCATCCCTGCTTAGCAAAGTCATATTGAATGGCTGATACTCGTGTTCGTGTGCTTCGATTGAATCACCCTTGAGATTTTCAAACTGCACATCGTCGCCTGCGATAAATTCCTGATTAAGGCAGGTGAATTTGCCAGTGCGGTCTTTGTGGTACCGTTGGATCACAAACCCAGTGGTAACCTTGTTGAACTCGATATAATCAGACAAATCGAGTTTGGTCTGCCTGCCATCGCTGTCCAGGATCGTCAACACAGGATCGAACGCATCTTCGGCTCGCATCATCTGCTGCCAAGCGATTTCCGCTGCCGCTTTTTCATCAGCAGCACCTACATCAATCACATAAACAACCCGAAACAGGTTTTTCTCTTTTGGAGGCGGTTCTATCTGGTAATTTTTACTGCTCATTTAGCACCTCCTTTGAACATCTCAGGAGCAATCTCTTCAAGCGCCTTTGGCTTAAAGTACAAGTCACGCTCTATCGGTAACCCAAGAGGCCCGCGAACTTCTTCAAGTTCACTTAAGAGGAAGTATCCGAATTCCCGTTCGTGGCCGAAAACCAGGCCGAAAAATTTGAAATCGATTTCGGCACCGGACTCTGACAGAACCGGCTCACCCTCCGTTATGAGCCAGGTCCAGTTACTTGATGGGGTAAAGTACTTCGTATAAACAATGGCCTTGCCACCTTTGCCGTCCTGTGCATACAGCGGAGGCAATTGTTCACGGATTTCTTTGGGCAAAAGTTTCATGCCGCGAATCTTGTCATTGGCAATAACCTTCTTTGCCCGCTCGACAGCTTCAGTATCAGCTATTGCCACAGCGTTTTTTTCAGGTATCTTGCAGGCTGCCGCAATACCGCACAAAAAGCCGGCCATATTCTCAGCCTGTTTTTTCCGATCAAGCGGATCAGATTCACAGGCGGGTATCGGCGATGTCAGGATTTCTATCTGATCCTGTTCCAGTTCAAGCACGCAACGGCCATTATCAGCGCCGTACCATTCGACATAAACACTGCCTTCCACATAGTCTGCCGGCGGAAATCCTCCCGTGATGTCACCGACATTGCCTTTCTGCACTGCTGAAAATCCTTCCATGTACTTTTCTGCTTCTTCTGCATTTGCAGATTCACCATCGCCGCGAAGTCTTACCTTTGCCCCGCGGATGTCCCTGTGGAAGTCACCGTCAAGGTCAAAAATAACACGGTCTTTCATACCGGCAAATCTCATCCAGCCGGTAACTTTCCCTGATACTGTATTGTCCAGGATGCCTTCGATAAACTGTTCATTTGGTCTCCAAGCCATAGCTATCACCTTTTTCCTTTCTGATAATAAGATGTGTTGATAAACAAAAAGCACATCTCTCACGTAAGAGATGTGCTTTGACAATTGATACTATTTGTTACATTCAGGCAGGTGGATTTACCCTCTGCCTTTTGCCATCCTTGAAGAGAATCTCAAGGCTCTGGTCTGAAAATACCGTCACCTTCTGCCATTTGTTATAAAGCGGATAAAGCTCTTTTATGAGCTGCTGCCTGACCGTTTCATAAGGCCCAATCAGCTCGTTCCAGAACTCATCGAGTTCCTTTTCGAAGTAATAAAGCTGGGTGTCGTAACTGTCGCCTTCGATATCGAAACCGCCTATGTGGAACCAGATGTTTTCGGATGAAAGATGGTTTCTGGCCTCTTTGGTTACACAAACAAGTTGGTCTACCCATTGATATTTGCCTCTCTGCGGCTCTGTCACAACAGCCATATCTACGTTTGAACTGAATGTTGTACCATCGGATGTGTGAGCAGTTATAATTAGACAATCGAAACAGGCGATTTCACTGCAATTGATCGAATGACGCGGTTTTTCGGCACTTTTTGTAACCTCAACTTTGGTCACTTTCGGTAGCTTCGTCCAGCTGTAGCCCATGTACCCATTATCAATAGTAACGGGGACAAATGGCTTGTCCTTAAACTCGCCGAGTGCTGAGAGAAGGTGTACATTAGCTTCGGCTGTCTCATCTTTGAAGTCTTTATTGAAGCATAAGTAGCAATCGGCAAGTTTGAAATCTTTCGGCATAAAGACTTCTACAGGCTCGTTGTATTCACCCCAGATAAGACCTGCCCTGTACTGTGGCTCTGCCTCAGACAGTTCAATACCAAGCTCTTTCGCACGCAGATACTCCTCGTAGTAAAGACAGTGGGTTTTCTGCTTCTGGAAGTATTTATAATACTCCAGTTCGATATCTGCTTTGAGCTGCTCGAAAGCCTGGTTTTCAACCAGCCTTGTTCTTGCAGGCAGCATCAGCCTTATGTCTGTCTGGTCTGCGATATCTACCAGGATTGTAAGTCCTGCCTTGTTTTTCCCCGGCCAGTGATCGATTTGAACTACCTGACCATGGAAGTTTACAAGCACTCTGCCACTGTACCATGTCGATGTCCAGTCCCTGTGATATTTGGATACTTCTTTGGCTACTTCAATCTTACAGCCGGGATTTGCATAATGGGCAGATTCGCTGCTGCAAAACGGCATCTGGTGACAGTACTTGCCGTCAACAATAACTCGGATACCTGCAAATACCGCGTGCTTTTCAACTGTTCCCATATCCCAGGGTTTTTCATCACGGAATTTCAGGACAGTACCGTTTACCGCTTCTATTGTTTCTGTCACTTCAACTGGTTTTCCTGTCCAGCCATCCTTGTCGATGACAGTCTTTCTATTGCCGGATACAATTTCTACTTCTCTCGGTGCCAGACTGAACAGGCCTACACCGGCAGGGTCTTCTCCTGCTTCCAATTTTTCATCCCAGCCGCTGCCGCCCAAGTCCAGCAGCTTCTGAAAATCTTCGATGCCTGAGCCGTTATCCTGGACTGTTACAGTTTCATCTTTGTTTGTGATCCTCACTTCCGTTGCTCCGGCACGTCTGGCGTTTTGAAGAATCTCAATAATTCTTCCATCCAGTGTCCCGGTGAACAACCGGTCTGCTTTACTAAGCAGTCTTTTGTCAACTTTGGCACAAATTGTTTGATTCATAGTTTCACCTTTCCTTTCATTAAAAAGCGATGGCACGCTTCATTTGGTGAGCGTGCCATCTGGTTAAAATTAGTTTTTACAAATTCTTTAGAAATCACTCTCTCGTCGAGAGCTAATGTGTGGAATTAGTTTATAGAACTATCTACATAAATCTTGGCTGGCCTCTTGGCCAATCCTTATTTCTCGTCGAGGTTTCGCTTCATAATGGCCTTATCAGGCTCTTTTATGTGCGAATATCCCCAGCAAATCTTCATATCCTTATGGACGGAGTGTTTTTGCTGAAAGTTTTTTGTAAGTATCAAAGAGTAGTGAATATAGCGGTATTTAAAAATATTGTGATTTTTTTGATGCCTCAATGCGATAGTATGGAGGAAAATTTTGGCAGCTCACAATTAAGGATGAGAAATTTTTTGTTTGATTCGATATGCCAATAGTGGTATAATTTCAGTGGTTACGAGGAATAAAGTTCAGGTTTTGCAGGAAATCTGAACTTTTTTCTTGCGCATAACTATACGCTTCAGCCAGAATCCAAGTTCACAACCCGTCGTGTAATCAACAGCTACAGTCATTTATTTTCGTAATCTTTCAGTTAAA
>Ga0180438_10001932_pt1 | contig 35232 bp, 26 predicted proteins | sample SS_ome_12_FD_132455 | JGI IMG/M metagenome (GOLD analysis project Ga0180438, IMG submission 132455) | Hypersaline lake sediment archaeal communities from the Salton Sea, California, USA - SS_3_D_2 metaG | ecosystem: Environmental > Aquatic > Non-marine Saline and Alkaline > Hypersaline >... | reverse complement strand
GGTCACACCCACGCCCACGCCCACGTCCCAGCAGGCACTCAACTTCTGGGCCACGGTTGTGCCGAGTGGCGAACAGTTGGCTCCCGAGTCCGAACCACCCTCCGAACCGCCCCAGTTGACCGTGGAGGAGTGGCTCCGGCTGATCCTCTCAATGTTGATCGTCCTGGTCGTTGCCATCCTGGGAAGCAAGGCGCTCTACTGGGTTCTACAGCGGGCCATCGAACGAAAGCCCCTTGGTATAGACGACACCTTGCTCGAAATACTCAGACCCCTGATCGGCTGGTGGCTGGGCGCCATCGGCTTTCAAATCGCCGTATTGTGGGTGGATATCCAGGACGAGGCAGCCGGGCGGCTATTTGGGGATTTGGTGTTCCTGTTCTACCTGGGCGTCGGAACCTTGTCGGCCTGGCGGCTGGTGGACTATGCCATCGACCTGTACGTCGATCGAAGCGCACCCAGGACGGATGACGCTACCCTGGAAAAGGTATTGCCCCTTGTGCGCCGCTTTGCGCGTGCGCTACTCCTTGTCACCAGCGTTACCATAGCATTGGGACGACTGAATACTGACTTTTCCGTCCTTTTGGCCGCGGTAGGTATCGGCGGCCTGGCCTTGTCCCTGGCCATGCAGGACACTATCGCCGATATCATAGCCGGGTTCACGATCCTCGTCGACCAGCCCTTTCGCATCGGCGACCGCATCGAGATCGAGGAGATTGGCACCTGGGGCGACGTGGTCGAGATTGGCCTGCGCACCACGCGCATCCGCACCCGTGACAACCGTATGGTCATCGTGCCCAACTCGACCATCGGCAGGAATCAGGTCATCAACTACACCTTCCCTGATCCCCGCTACCGGATTCAGACGCACGTGGGCATCGGCTATGGCACCGACATCGAGACGGCGCGGAGCATCATCATCGAGGTGGTGCGCCACATCGAGGGGGTGCTCCCTGACAAGCCAGTGGACGCCCTGTACATCGAGATGGGCGAGTCGGCCATGATCTTTCGCGTACGGTGGTGGATCGAATCGTACGTAGACACCCGGCGCATGCTCGACCAGGTGCATACGGCTCTGCAGGACGCCCTCGACGAGGCCGGCATCGAGTCGCCCTTTCCGACGCAGAATCTCAACCTGCGCTTCACCGGAAGTTCGGAAGCGTTCTAGGAAGGGGTCCGTCCCCCCAAATAAATTTGATTCTTTCAAAAGTCCCGGTCAGCCGGTACGGTTCGAGATCACGGTGAGGAACGTGGGGGAGAGCGCGGTGGGGGCCATCGTCGTGCAGGATGTCTATGACCAGGCCGTCCTCGAGATATCGGGCATCCAGGAAAACCATGGCGAGGGCTGGGTCGATAGCAGCCCCTCGGAGGCGCCCGGTACGCTGATCTGGACGGATGTCGAACTGGCGCCCGACCAGGTCTGGCAGGCCCACTATACGGCCACCCTTGCCCTGCCCTTCACCTTCAGCCCCACTGCCGGGAGCGAAGGGGACTCGCTCCGATCCGAGATCGCCAACACGGCCGTTGTCCTGGCCGGTGACCGCGACGTCGCCAGCAAGACCAGCAGGCTCTACGTGCCCCTGCCGCCCAGCGGGCTGAGCGTCAGAAAAACGGCCAGTGGCGAAGGGAGCATCGGGCCCGATGGCAAGGCGCGCTTTACGCTCACCGTCGAGAACACGACCGGTGGCCTGACCCTCACTGGTCTGTCGGTTTCCGACCAGTTCACGAGCCAGGAAGCCCTGCCCCAGATCGCCGGTGGCGTCCAGGTGCTCGACAGCAATCTTCTCTCCGGAGCCGGACCCTACGAGCAAAGGAGCGACAGGATCCTCTGGACCGTCGACCGGCTTTCGCCTGGAGAGGCATGGTCGGTCGAATACCAGACGACGATCGATCCGCTCTTTGAACAGGGGAACCGGGAGATCACCAACGTCGCGGTTCTGTACCTCCCAACCGAAGGGGGGGGACCATGTACTTGACCGCTCAGATGCCCTGCAGCTAGAGGTCAAACAGCCGCAGTTGACGCTGAGCCGCCAGATCCAATCCTCGGGGGATGCCGAGGAGTTCCGGCCCGGCGATACCGCGATCTTTAAGTTGATCTACAGCAACAGCGGTACAGCCCCGGCGACCGGCGTCAAGTTGGAAGAGCACCTGGACGAGCAGATCGTGGAAGGGCAGATCACCATCGACGATGGTGGCACCAGAAGTGGGGCGCTGATCTCCTGGGATCTGGGGGAAGTTGCTGCTGGCCAGGTCGGCGAGGTGAGCTACCGGGTGCGGCTCAGTCCAGACCTGCTGCTGAAGGACGCTGGCCAGGAATTCGAGATCTCCAACCAGGCAACGCTCAGTGGCTAGGGGGTTGAGACGGTGTCTGAAGTGGATCCGCCCTCGATCGTGGTGCGCACACCCGCCGTCGAGCTGGCCGGCTACGAGATGGGTGACCTGAATGGCGGCAAAATCCAGCCTGGCGATGCACTCCGCTTTGTCGTCGACCTGGAGAATACCGGTACGGTCGCTGCCTCCCCGGTCGTGGTGCGCGCCCTGTACGACGAGAGCCTGACCAGGGTCACCTCGCAAGGCGGGATCCCCACAGACGCAGGCACGGTGGAGTGGCGGATCGGCGAACTGGGCCCGGGTCAGAGCCAGTCGGGGGTTCGGGGAGCACTACCGCGAGATCGTCGAGATGTTCACCATTCTCATCATCGTGAGTGCTGTGCTCATCCTGGCCATGGCTTCAGAGCTCGGACCCTCGCCGGCGGTCGGCGTCCTCTCTGGGATCGCGGGCTATGTGCTGGGCCGGGGCGGCAGGGCAGGGTAAGGTGCGGGCTGTCATCAGGACGGGTCCATGCGCCCCCTGTATTAGGGGTCATAGCCTGCCTGTAGAACCTGGCTGACGCTTTTCCACGGGTAGCACGAGGCCGTCTAGCACCCTCCTAGAGTTGCATTTGCGGGGATTCTCCGTACAATGCAGGTTCGGTGTTGACCCTGATAAGACCTTAACGGTGGTCCGTGATCGAGACTGGTCCGGTTTTCGGAAAACCGGACCAGTCTATGCGCCCTTGTGTAGAGACCGGATCGGTTTACTGGACAAACTGTGGGCCGGGGTTGACGAAAACGAACACTTGTGCTACAATAAGCAGACAGAAATTGGCAGGAGGCGGCTGTGTCCAGAGCGTATGAAACGACTGACATCCAGGTATTGGACTATCCGGAGAACATCCAACGCCGGCCGGGGATGTACGTCGGCGGGACGGGGCTCGACGCCCTGCACCACCTGGCCTACGAGTTGATCGACAACGCTGTGGACGAGGCTCTGGCTGGGGCCTGCTCCCACATCGGCGTAGAGATCCACCCTGACGGCTCGCTGACGGTGACCGACGATGGCCGCGGCATCCCCACCGGCATGCACGCCGAAAAGGGGCGCCCCACGCTGGAGCTGGTCTTTACTGAGTTGCACGCCGGCGGCAAGTTCAAGGAGGGCAGCTACTCGACCAGCGGTGGCCTGCACGGCGTGGGCATCAAGGCCACCAACGCCCTGTCAGAGTGGCTGGAGGTACGGGTGCGCCGCAACGGCGTGGTCTACTACCAGCGCCACGAGAGCGGCCTGCCGGCCATCCCCGTCCAGATCCTCGATCCCAACGGCGGAGAGGTGGTGGCCGAGGTGGGACAAAAGGGCGAAGACCGGGCGATCAAGGCCCACGCCGTCAAAAAGATGGGCACCGGCACCGAGATCACCTTCAAGCCCAGCTCTCGCTTTATGGACATCACCGATTTTGACTTTGACGCCCTGAGCCGGCGCTTGCAGGTCATCGCCTTCCTCCTCCCCGGGGTGACCGTCGACCTCTGCGATAACCGCAAAAAGAAAACACGGGAGAGAACCTTCCGCTATGATGGCGGCATCGTCGAGTATGTGCGCTGGCTCAACGAGGCGCGCAAGCCGATCCACCGCAGCCCCATTGAGGTCGTGGGTGCCCAGAATGGCGTCGCCATCGACGTGGTCTTTCAGTGGCACACCAGCGTGGACGACAGCGAGATCGTCAGCTTTGTCAATACCATCCCCACGCCTGACGGGGGCAAGCACGTGGCCGGGTTCAAGAGCGCCGTCACCAAGGCCATCAACCAGTTCGCCTCGGAAAAGAAACTGACCAGGGACAAGGGCGAAGCCAGCATCCGCGGCAGCGACACGCTGGCAGGCCTGACGGCGGTGCTCAAGATTTCGATGCACGACCCCCATTTCACCAGCCAGACCAAAACGCAGTTGGCCAGCGACCAGGTACAGGGCATCGTGCACAGCATCGTCTACGAGGGGCTGCTGGAGCAACTGCGTAAGAAAGTGTCCCTGGGCCGGACCATCGTCCAACAGGCCCAGGCGGCCGCCCAGGCCCGGGTGGCGGCTAGCAAGGCCCGCTCGCTGGTCATCCGCCGCAGTGTCCTGGACGCAGCCGATTCGGGCCTGCCGGGCAAGCTGGCCGACGTGAGTAAGGGCACGGCCGTGGAGGACACGGTGTTGTACATCGTCGAGGGGGACAGCGCCGGCGGCTCGTGCAAGCAGGCGCGGGACCGGCGCTATCACGCCATCCTCCCCCTGCGGGGCAAGCCCCTCAACGTAGAAGGCGCCAAGGTGACCCGCCTGCTGAACAACAACGAGATCAAGGCCATCATCGCCGCTGTCGGCGGCGGGATCGGGGCCGATTTCCAGGTAGACGAGATGCGCTACGGCGGCGTGGCCATCCTGGTGGACGCAGACGTGGACGGAGATCACATCCGGACGCTGCTCTACACCCTGTTCTGGCGCTACATGCGGCCCATGATCGAGGCGGGCCGCCTGCTCGTGGCAGTGGCCCCCCTGTACCTGATGCGGAAAGGCAAGCAGGCCCGCTACCTCTACTCTGACCGGGAGCGGGACGTGCTCCTGGAACAGTGGGGCAAAACGGGCGTCACGATCCAGCGCTACAAGGGCTTGGGCGAGATGAATCCCGAGCAGTTGCGCGAGACTGTCTTTCGGGTGGAGGACAGCGGCCCGTTCAACGACAGCCTGCGCCGGGTGACGGTGGAGGATGTGCACCACGCCAACAAGCTGATCACCACGCTGATGGGCCGGTCTGCGGCCCTGCGGCGGACCTGGCTCCTGGAGCGCTGGCGGGAAGAAGAGACCACCGACAACGGCGATGGCGACATTGAAGACGAGGAGACAGCGGATGCAAGTTGATATGATTCCCCTGGAGACCGTTGCCCTGACCACCGATCTTGAGCTGGCCTACTTTCAGTATGCCGTAGAAACGATCACCGACCGGGCGCTGCCCCGGGTCGAGGATGGGCTCAAGCCGGTGCAGCGGCGCATCCTGTTTGCCATGCACGACATGGGCCTGCGCCACGACCGGCCCTTCAAGAAATCGGCCCGTGTTGTGGGCGAGACGCTGGGCAAGTACCACCCCCACGGCGACCAGTCGGTTTACCTGGCCATGGTGCGCATGGCCCAGGAGTTTTCGATGCGCCACCCGCTGGTCGAGGGCCAGGGCAACTTTGGCAGCATCGACGGCGACAGCCCGGCAGCGATGCGCTACACCGAGGCCCGCCTGGCCGAAATCGCCGAGTACATGCTGCAGGACATTGACCAGGACACGGTGGACTTGATGGACAACTTTGACGGCTCCCTGCAGGAGCCCGTCATCCTGCCAGCGGTGCTGCCCAACCTGTTGGTCAACGGTTCGATGGGCATCGCCGTGGGCATGGCCACCAACATCCCACCCCACAACCTGGGCGAGGTGTGCGATGCCCTGGTCTATGTGGCCCAGCGATGGCGGCACCGGAGTAAGATCGAGGTGGAAGAACTGATGGAGATCATCCCCGGTCCCGACTTTCCCACCGGCGGCGTGATCTACCGCTACCGGGACGACGGCGCGGGTAACCAGATGGATACGATCCGCGCGGCCTACGAGACCGGGCGGGGGCGCATCATCACCCAGGCCCGCGTGGACCTGGAGGACATTGGCGGGGGCAAGCACAACATCGTCATCACCGAGCTGCCCTATGCCGTGCAGAAATCGACCGTGCTGGAGCGGATTGCCCGCGAGGTGCGCGATGGCAGGATCAGTGGCGTGACCGACCTCCGTGACGAGTCGGACCACGAGGGGATGCGGGCTGTGATCGAGGTCAGCCGCGTGGCAGACGTCCGCGAGGTGTTGGAGAGCGCCCTGACCCGGAGCCAGTTGCGCGAGACCTTTGGCGTCAACGTCCTGGCCCTGGTCGCCGAACGGATCAACGGCGTAGAGATCGTCCGGCCGCAGCGGCTATCACTGCACGACATGCTGGTCTACTTTGTGGAGCACCGGCTGAACGTCATCGTCCGGCGCAGTCGCTACGAGCTGGCCAGGCGGGAGGCGCGCCTGCACATCGTCCAGGGCTTGCTCAAGGCGCTGGACATCATCGACGAGGTGATCGACACGATCCGCCGCAGTCGTACGACCGAGACGGCCGAGGCCAACCTGCGGCGCAACTTTAAGTTCAGCGAGCTCCAGGCGCAGGCGATCCTATCGATGCAGTTGCGGAGGCTGGCCGGACTGGAGCGGCGCAAGCTGGCCGACGAGGAAAAAGAGCTGACGGCACGCATCCGCTACCTGAAAGGGTTGCTCCGCTCGGAGGCGCGCCGCCTGGAGGTCGTGGTCGAGGAGACGCAGGCCATCAAGGAAAAGTTCGCCACACCACGCAAGACGGTGATCCTCACCAGCGAGGAGCCCGGGGCATCGATCGTCACCGAGGCCGACCTGGTGATGCCTGAGGGTCCCCAGGTGATCGCGGTGACCACCAAAGGCGTGCAGCGCAGCGAAGCCAAGGGTTTTAGCTACCGCGTCCGGCCGGGCGTGACCAGCCGCGCCGTCGAGGCCCACCGCTTCCACCTGCATACCGGCCAAAAGGATACGGTGGTACTGGTGTCCGACCGGGGCCGGGCCTGGAGGGGGGGCATGGGCCGCCTGCCCCTGGCCGCAGCCTTTGAGGAGCTGGGCCTAGACCGTGGGGAGCAGGTCGTCGGGGCGGCGGTTCTGGCCGGCGACGGCAGCCTGGTCCTGGGCACGCGCCAGGGCCAGGTCAAGCGGGTCAAGGCGGAAGACGTCCGGGCCATCCCGGAAGCGTCGTGGGCCACGATCATAGGCCTCAGCGGGGACGACGACCGTGTGATCTGCGCCGGCATGGGGAGCGACGAAACCGAGGTGATGTTCTTTACCAGCTCGCGGGCCATCCGCTTCTCAGCCGGGAGCGTGAATGCCCAGGCCACCCCGTCGGCCAGGGGTGTGGCCGGCATCAAGGTGCGCAAGGGGGACCAACTGCTGGGCGGGGCCGTGGTGGGCGATCCGGCCGCCAAGATGGGCGTCGTCGTGGTCAGCAAGAACGGATTTGTCAAGATGGTGCCCCTGGACGAGTTTCCGGTCCAGGGCCGGGGCGGACAGGGCGTGGTCCTGCTCAATGTGACCAAGGCGACCGGTCCCGTGATCGCGGTCGCTGTGGGCCCGATGGATGGCGCCGTGGACTTGGTGGACGCCGACGGCAAGCGCCAGCGCCTGGCCGAGGTTCCGGTCGAGAAGCGGCCCAACCGCGGGACAAAGCTGGTCGAGGTGGAGGAGGTGGCTGAGGCCTGGGTGCTTTGAATGTTAGCTGCATGGTAGACCCGAGGTAGGGTTCCCAGACCTCCAAAGTCTCTCGAGACCTTGGAGGTTTTGTGTTGAGGCTATTGGCTGGCAGGTTGGGCGAGCCAGCAGGCGGCGAGGTGCTGGGTGCCTACACCCTCGAGTGACGGCTCGCTCTGGCTGCACCGGGCCATAGCCACCGGACAGCGCGGATGGAAGCGGCAGCCAGGCGGCAGATCGATGGGATTGGGCGTTTCTCCCTCCAGGATCATTCGCTTGCGACGCTGCCGTGGGTTGGGGACTGGGATCACGGACAACAGGGCCTGGGTATAGGGATGGTGGGGCTCACGGAGCACGGCCTCGGTCGGTCCGAGCTCGACGATCTTGCCCAGGTACATGACGGCCACCCGGTCGGTGAAAAAGGCTGCGGTGGCTAGATCGTGCGTGATGTACAGGATGGTAATTCCATGCTCATCACGAAGGTCGCGTAGCAGATTGAGGATGTCGGCCCGGATCGATACGTCCAACATGGAAACGGGCTCATCGGCCACCAGGAACTGAGGCTGGAGGACCAGCGCCCCGGCAATTACCAGGCGCTGCCGCTGGCCGCCGGACAGCTCCTGCGGGTAACGGTCGAAGAAGGTGTCGGGGGGCTTCAATCCAGCCGCGTCCAGGGCTACGATGACGCGCTCCCGTTTGTCCCGATCGTCCCTGGCCAGCTTGTGCACCTCCAGAGGCTCTACCACCGTGCGGTATACCGTCTGGCGAGGGTTCAACGCCTCGTAGGGATCCTGGAATACGATCTGCATCTGTCTTCGCAGCCTGAGCCGCTCCCGGCCGTGGGCCAGTTCGGGGACGCTTTGGCCATCGAACAGGATCTCACCCTCGGTGGGTGCGAGCAAGCCCAGCACATTCAGCGCTGTAGTCGACTTGCCCGAGCCGGATTCACCCACCAGGCCCAGGATCTCGCCCCTCTTGATGGAAAAGGTGACGCCGTCCACGGCATGCACATAGCGCTGCGGCTTGCGCAGCAACGTGCCCACAATGCCGCGCGACACCGGAAAGAGCTTGCGCAGACCTTCGACGCGGAGCACAGCGTCATTCGAATCCAGCTTCTGTTCCATACGGTGTTCCCTTCAGTCGATTGCAGGCTACAAAGTGGCCGGGCTCAATGCGCACCAGCTTTGGGCTTTTTTCTGGGCAGATACTGGTCGGGCACAGGCAACGAGGCTCAAAACGGCAGCCAGGGGGCATGGCATCCAAGGGAGGCGGGTAGCCCGGGATGGAGGTCAATGTCATCTGCGGGTCCTCGATGTCAGGGAAGGCCTGGAGGAGCCGCTGCGTATAGGGGTGTTGCGGTTCGTTAAAGATGACATCCACGCTGCCATATTCCACGACTTTGCCCGCGTACATGACCAGGACGTCGTCGCAGATCTCGGCCACCACCCCCAGGTCATGGGTCACCAGGATGACCGACAAGCCCAGTTCCTGCTGCAGGTTCTGCAGCAGGTCCAGGATCTGGGCCTGGACCATCACGTCGAGGGCGGTGGTCGGCTCGTCTGCGACCAGGACGTCGGGGGAGCAGGCCAGGGCCATGGCGATCATGGCCCGCTGGCGCATCCCTCCGCTGTACTGGTGGGGATACTGCCTGGCCATTTCCGGGGTGATGCCCACCAGCTCCAGCAACTCGACGACCCTGTCCTTGACCGCTTTGGCGTCGGGGGCAGCCCGGTGATGCTTGATCGCCTCGGCGATCTGGTCGCCGACCCGGCGCACCGGGTTCAGGGCATTCATGGCGCCCTGGAAGACCAGGGATAGCTTGTTCCAGCGGTAGGTCCGCATCTCTCCTTCCGACAGTGAAAAAAGGTCCACGCCCTGGTAGAGTACTTGGCCGGTCATGATCCGTCCTTCGGCCGGGAGGAGTCGCAGCATGGCGAGCATGGCGGTCGTCTTGCCGCAACCGCTTTCCCCCACCAGACCCAGCGACCGCCCCTGTTCCAGATGAAAGCCGAAATCCTCTACGGCATGCAGGGCCGTACCGTCCTCGCACAAATAGTCGACACAGAGATCCCGCACCTCGAGCACGTCCATCAACCGAGCACCTCCCCCGCCTCCATGCCAGCCGGTTTGCCTGTCCCCGACTCTCCCTCCCCCCCTTTCTCGGGCCGGAATCCCACGAACAACGACATCATCTGGCGGGCGTCAAAGAGGTGGTGCGTTCTGAGCCGGGGATTGACGATGTCTTCGATGGCCGTTCCGATCAGGACCAGTGACAGGCTCACCCAGACGATGGCGATGCCTGGCGGCAGTATGAACCACCAGGCCATGCGACTGATGGCCCGTTCAAAGGCAAAGTTGAGCATCATGCCCCAACTAATGGCCGTCGGGTCGCCCAACCCCAGGAAGGCAAGGGATGATTCAGCAATGATGGCCGTCGAGATGTCCAGCACGCCCTGGGCAATGATGAGGGGAAGGACCTGGGGCAGGATGTGGCGCGTGATGATGCGCCTGTTGCTTGCGCCGATGGCCCGCGAGCGTAGCACGAACTTGCGCTCCTTGATCGACAACACCTGTGAGCGCACCAGCCTCGCAGTGTAGGTCCAGTACAACAGGCCAATGACCAGGATGATCCGCTCAATCCCCCGCCCCCAGACCGAGATGATGACCAGCATCAGGGGCAAAGTGGGGATGACCATCAAAAAGTCGGTCAATCGCATCAGGGCGTTGTCGACCCGTCCGCCATAGAAGCCTGCCGACAGACCAATGGTCGTGCCGATGACGATGGACATGAACGAGGCAGTGAAGCCGACGAGGAGTGAGATCCGCGCGCCATAGATGAGCAGGCTAAGTACGTCTTTCCCGGCATCGTCCCTGCCCAGCAGGTGTTCGGCATCAGGTGGGGCCAGGATATCCGCGGCAGTCACGTCGACGCTCTCGTACGGGTCATAAGGCGCCAGCCAGGGGGCAAAAATGGCGGCAAAGACCATTAACAGAAGCATGAACAGACCGACCATGGCCGCGGGTCTGCGGCGGAACGCCCTCCAAATCTCCCTGGCACTCATAGCAGCAACCCTTCTACTCCGCCTTCACGCGGGGATCTAACACCGAGTACAGCAGATCGGCGGCAAAATTGGCCACGATGACGCTGATGGCGATCAACAGGAAAGCACCCTGCAGGACGGGAAAGTCCTGTTTGCCGACAGCATCGTAGATCAAGCGACCGATCCCCGGCCAGGAAAAGACGGTTTCCACTTGAATGGCCCCACCCACCGTGTAGCCCAGCGTCAGGGCGATGATGGTGATCATGGGCAGCATGGCGTTCTTGAGGGCGTGATCGCGCAGGATCTGAAAGGTGTTCAATCCCTTGGCTTTGGCGGTCAGGACATAGTCTTCGCTGAGCACCTCCACGACGCTGCTGCGCATGACCATCATGTAGGAACTGAGGAAGCCGATGCCCAGGGTGATGGTGGGCAAGATCAGGTGTTTGCCTACGTCGGACCAATAGGCCCAGCCATCCTCCGGCTTGAGGCCCGGCGTAACCATCATGCCCACGGGCAGGTGTCCACGGGCCAGGATGACGAGGATAATGCCGAAAAAGAAGGTGGGGATGGACCAGGTGAACAGCCCTCCCAGCAGTATGCCGGTGTCAAGCTTGCTGCCACGCCGCCAGGCGGCTACCAGGCCGAGGGTGATGCCCAAGACGATGGCCATGATCTCACCGGCCGCCAGCAGCACGACGGTGCGCCACACGCGCTCGGCCAGAACCTCGGTCACAGGTCGTCGCATGGCAAAAGAGATGCCGAGGTTGCCTTTGAGCAGGTTGCCGAGGTAGGCGGTGAACTGGGTGTCGAGGGCCCCAGCGATGTCCCCCCCCTTCAACACTTCGACGTCCAGCCAGACCTCCTTGTCCAGGCCAAACTGCGCCCGGATTCTCTGCTGTGCTTCCTTGTCCATCCTGGCGTTTTGGATGAGCGACCGCACTGGGTCACCCGGCAAGACCCGAAAAAGAAAAAAGTTGAACACGATTACGACTGCCAGGGTGACCACAGCAAAGAACAGTTTGCGGATCACATAGTCAGCTCGATGCATGTGCACCTCGTCGATTGGCACACTAACATCCAGCCGGCCGGCCCCATTGCCGGGCCGGCTGGATGCCAGAAGCGAGCGCTAGTACACCGGCTCAGCTTGAAGCAGTGACCACTTGCCGAGCAGATACTTGGCTTCCGGCCGGAAACCGGTGAAGCGGTCGCTGCGATAGGCAGAGATGTTCTTGGGATAGACCAACACGATCCAGGGACGATCGTTGTAGATCTGTTCCTGGGCCTCCCATACCACGTCTCGCCGCGCCTCAAAGTCGGTTTCGGTGGCTTGGGCCACGTACAGCTCTTCAAAGTGCTCATCACAGTAGCCGTTGGGATTCCAGCCCCAGCCCTCTCGTTCGGAGCACTTGAAGATAACCATGCCAAAGTCGGGGTCGATGTCCATGCCCCAGTACCACATGTTCATGTCAAAGTCAAAGTCGTAGGCCAGGGCCGCCTGGCTGTCAAAGTCCAGGAGCGTGGGCGGCGCCGAGATACCGGCCTGGGCCAGGCCATCGGAGATAATCTCCAACATGCGGGCGTAGGTAGCCCCCTCGGTGGCCATCAGGCGGTACTCCAGCGGTGAACCGTCAGACCACTCGCGGATCCCATCGCCGTCGCTGTCCATGTAGCCAGCCTCGTCCAGAATGCGATTGGCCTCCTCGAGGTCGAAGGAGATGTAGTCGATCTCGGTGTTGTGCCATTCGGTCAGGCTGGGGGCGATCATGGTCTTGCCCGGATCGGCATAGCCCAGGTAGGCCACCTCGATCAGCTTCTGCCGGTCGATGGCATACTCGATGGCCTGGCGGACAATGGGATCGTTCAAGCTCTCGGGCTGGGTGCCATCCTCGTGGGAGTTGATGGCCAGCGTATCGAGCGCGTGTCCCTGCATGACCTCCACTTTTATGTCATCCTCGGTCAGCAGGGTCGGAACTGCCGTCCCCGGAACGAGCTCGACTACGTCCACCTCACCCGCCAGCAGCGCCTGGACCATGGCATCCTCGGTGGCGTATTGCTGGTAGATGAGCTTGTCGATGGCGGGTGTGCCCTCCCAATAGTCCGCGTTGGCCTCCATGATCAGATATTCGTCCGGGACAAAGTCGGTGACCATGAAAGGCCCGGAGCCAACCATCGCCTCGACGCCCGAGAAGGCCGACATGTCGTCATAGTTGTCGAACTGCCCCCAGGCACTCTCGGGCACAATAAACGCCCAGAACAGGAGGTACTCCATGTTGCCCACAGGCGTGCCGGTCGTGATCTGCAGGGTGGTCTCGTCCAGTGCAACGACCTCTTCAAAGTTCCACCACAGATAGGACAGGCTGTCATTCCCCACATTGATCATCCAGTTGAGGCTCCAGGCCACTTCCTCGGCGGTCAACGGCGTGCCATCGTGGAAGGTCATGCCCTCCCGGATCTTGAAGGTCCAGGTCAGGCCATCGTCAGACACGCTCCATTCCTCGGCGATACCAGGCCGGTAGATGCCCATCTCTGCGGTCTCGACGATCGAGTCATAGATCAGGCGCCAGATGCCCCAGGATGTCCAGGAGACGTTGATGTTGGAGGTGTCCAGGATAAAGGTGGTGCCGACGCGCATCTCGACCGGGCCTTCCGGCTTGGGCTCGGGCGTGGGAGTGACCAACTTTTCAACCTCTACAACCTCGGTCACCACTTTTTCAACCTCTACGACCTCAGTCACCACCTTTTCGACCACCTCGGGCGTGCCTGCGACGATGACGGTCTCGACAATCGTCCTCTCGACCACCTCGGGCTCCGGCGTGGGACCACAGGCGGCAAGGACCGGGGCAAGCATGGCCAGTGCAACGACCATTGCCAACAGTTTCCATAGATTGCTTTTCATGGTCCTTCTACTCCTTTCTTTCGAATTCTTGTAAACAGACTCTCGACACCATTGTCACTCTCGGGTCTGCGATCACCACCTCCCTTCTGCCCCCAGGGCGACATGCTTGTGGTGGAGCACCAGGTATGCGGCACACCGGCGAGTGTGCACATCTTTCATCTCGCGATCTCCACCTCCTTTGCGCTTGTGCTGAATGGCCGCATCGAGCGCCATCCGCGGCGGTTGTGGCTGTTCGCCACGGGCGAGTCAAGGCCTGGGTCCACACCCTCCGGGTTGGAGGATGGACCAGGCCCTCCTATGCCAGCAGCGCCTGGTAGACCAGTGTCCGGAAATCGGTCGTCACCGGATAGGTGCCGCTGGGTATGTACTGCAGCATGAGGATGCCGATGAGCTGTTCCTGCGGATCAACCCAGAAATGGGTGTTGGCCCAACCGCCCCAACCGTACAGGCCCACCGAACCCATCATGCCAGACAGGGCGACGTCCGTCATCACGCTGACCCCCAGCCCAAAACCGAAGCCGGGCATGGGCTCCTGCCCCATGACCAGTGGCGGGATGTTGGGTGGCAGATGGTTCATGGCCATCAACTCCACGGTCTTGGGTCCAAGCAAGCGAACACCATCCAATTCACCCTTGTTCAGGAGCAACTGGGCAAAGCGCCCATAGTCCGCCACGGTGGACACCAGGCCGTGCCCACCCACCTGCAGGCGGTTGTCCAAGTACTCGCCGCCCGTCGCCGTGTCGATCAGCTCCAGGTTGCCCTCCGGCGTCTTGCCGTACAGCGTTGCAAAGCGATCGACCTTGTCCGGCGGTACGGAGAAAGAGGTGTCCTCCATGCCCAGGGGCCGCAGGATCTCGCCCTCAAAGAATTGCCCCAGGGACATGCCAGAAATCAACTCGACCACGTAGCCCACCACGTCCGTGGCGACACTGTAGCACCATGCCTGCCCTGGCTGGTATGCCAGGGGCAGTCCAGCGATGCGGTGCACCATCTCCTGGCTGGTGGCATCGGGAGGCCAGAGATCGACCTCGTCGTACAGTTTGTCGACGGGTGACAGGGTGTCTTTGTACCCGCCATAACTCAGGCCGGCGGTGTGCCTCAGCAGGTCATGCATGGTGATCTGGCGCTCAAGGTCGACTAGCCTGTCATCGCCGACGAGAACCTTGACGTTCTCAAATTCGGGAATGAACCTGCTAACCGGATCTGTCAAGCGCACCAGGCCGCGCTCGAACAGCATCAGGAATGCCACAGAGGTGACCGGTTTGGTCATAGAATAGATGCGAAAGATCGTGTCAAGCTGCATGGGCCTGGCTGCTTGCACGTCCATGAAGCCAAAGCGTCCGAGGTGGGCCAGCTTTCCATGGCGCGCCACATGGGTGATTATCCCCGCCAGTTTGCCCTGATCCACGTAGCGCTGCATCACCGCGTCGATGCGGTCCAGTCTGCTGGCCGAGAACCCGACCTCTTCTGGTGCTACCGTATCCATGTCATCCCTTCCCCTCTTGGATTGTCACTGTGCCATCCTGGCAAATGAAAATCCGATCACCATCCTTGACCGATTCCAGGAACGCATCGCCCAGTTGATCTATGGTGCATATCCGTTCACCGGCCCACACGTCGGCCACGATCAATCCACCGGCGGCCAGGGGATCGATCTGCCCGGAGAACAGCATCGCTCCTGGGGCGACGCCCAGGCGGGCGATGCGTTGCCACACCGCTCCCGCCGACGTTGACCCCACGGTCTTGGGCAGACAGATGATCTTGCCGGTTAGGTTTTTGCCATAAAGCTCCTGGTTGCCGCTGTCAGCGCACCGCGCCGCTTCTGCCTTGGCGTGAATGCTGTTGTAAAAGCTGGCATAGGTGTTGAATCCCTGGTGGGTCACCAGAGCCTCACCCTCCAGATCCCCTGGCAGGATCGCTCTCCCTTTGAATGTCTTGCCCACTTGGGCTTTCCTCCCGGATGGTCACAACCGGAGCCACCATCACCTCACGGTTGTTCCTAGTCTGTATCGTACAGGCTCTTCCTCAGCTCCTCGTCCTGTTCGGCAGCCGCCACTATTCTTGCCAACTCCTGCCTGACGTCCTCAGGCAGCGGTGCTGGCTGGTGATTCTTCAGGATCCACTCAATCGCCTCGTGAGCGATTTCTACAGGGTCTCTGTACTTCTCATCCTTGTCTTGGGTCGGCTCGAAGAGAATAGATGGAGGCCAAAGCTTTCGCGCCTCCTTGGCCGTGCGCCTGTGGGCCAGGAACATGCCCCGGGGACCTACCTCCTGAACCATGTCGAAGGCCAATGTTGTCTGGTTGACCTCAAATCCATCGGTGATGATGTCTATGGCCTGCAGGATCTCCCGGTCAAACAAGATCCGTCTCATGTCCAGCAAGCTTACTGCTTCTATCATGCCGCTGGGACCGAAGGACATCTCGGCGCCCGCCATGACGGCGAGGAGGTGAACATACAGGTTCTCAATCCCCGCCTGCCAATTGTTCAATTTCCACTGGCTACCACCGAACGACAGACAAGCCGTAATGGGCAATCCATTGGAGTGGGCGAGCTGAACGGCAGCAGCACTGGTGATCTGAGCAGGGGACGATCCCATAAAATAGTTTGCCGTCCGCGGATCGACAACCGAAGGGATAATCGACACAAAGTTCGGGGTCCCTGGCGAGACGATCTGTGTCAGAACACAGCCGCTCAACACCTCCGCCAGTCCGGTGGCCAGGGAACCGGCTGAGTAAGGAGGGCCTGTCAATCCCAGGGTGGGCATGGACATGAGCCCGACCGGCAGGCCAGCCTCAGCGTAGACCATGGCTGCCTCGATCCCGCCCCTGTCCTGGGCGAGCGGTGCGATGGCACACAGGAGAAGGGAATGCAGCGGCCTTTTCCTCAGTTCATCCCTGCCGCCGGCCACTACGGAAGCCATCTCGATGGCGTATCTCGCCGAGGTCTCGTCCATGACCGATTCTGTCTGGATATGTTTTTCCGTGTTGTTGAAGCAGGCCTCAACCCCGTGGAGCGGTGCGGTTGCCCCTTTGTCATTTGCGCTTACTGTGGGCCAAACCAGAGACACAATGGGCAAGTAATCGGCTACCTTGGCCATATTTGCCACGTCGCTCTTGACCGAGTGCCGTCTCTCGCCCGTTTCCAGGTCTACGATCTTGGGCGCTTCGCCGCTGCAGTAGAAGTAGGTTCCTGCCTCGCCGCCGATATCGGCATCGAGTTCCGGCCTCCGGCCACACAGCGTATATCGCCGCGGGGCCGTCTTGAGGGAATCTTCCACCAATTGTGCTGGGATCCTGACGATCTTTTTGTTCAGGTCCACGTTGGCCCCGGCGCCGGCAAGGATCCCCAGCGCTTTCTCCGACGGTATCATGATCCCGACTTTTTCCAGGATCTCCCGGGCTGTCTGGTTTATCGCTCCCAGCTCGTCATCATCCAGAATGCTGATTTTCAGCTTCGACTTGATCGGCTGTATGCTTGCCCTTGCTTCCCTCAATTTGAACATTTCGAGAGCTTCCCCCCCTGAATCTTGCCCTTGACCAGAATCTCAACCAATTCCCCGTCGGGAAAGAACCTGGCCGCTGTGTAGGCCCTTAACTTGTTCGAGTTGGTGACGATTGCCTCTCCTGCACTTAGATCGTTGTCAAAGAGTTGCATAGGGCAACCGGCACTGAGTTTCACACCAACACTTCTGAGCGTTTCAGAAGCCTCCGCGTCAGACTTGAATGCTTGCAGCACTTGCGGTGCGGCACATAGGGTGGTTTTGACGGCAAGTCCCCTACGGCCGTGTGCCTGCAACGCACTGCTGATCGCTTCCTTCCACCAGTGCAATTGCTCCAGACTGAGGTGGGGACAGCCAATGAAACACTTCTCAGGGTCCGCGTCCTGGTCCTCCCACATGACCGGATAGGAAGCCAGGAGGTCCTGAAGTCGCTCGTCGTCTATCGAATCGCGCTTGTGGTTCGGGACCAACAGAGCCTGGCCATAGTCGATGGCCTCCGGGGTAATGTTCTCCACGTGGAAAAGCGCGACTGCGCCAGCGGTGGCACAGGCTGCTCCCATCTCGTGGAGGTAGTCACGGGTCCTGGCATTCAGTCCGGCACCAAGAAAGCGGTCCAGCCCTACAATGAAGGGCACATCCGCCAGAACCCTCTGCCCAATGGCTGCTCCCAGCAACTGGGGAACAGGCAGTTCTTCGGTCCTGACTTCGATCAGCCAGGAAGCGCGCCGGCCCTCATCGGTCAGGAAACCGGCCAGGGGCGTTTTCCCGACGATGCCACACACCAGATCCATGATCGCTCCATTCTTGTTGGTCCTGGCAGCCAGAACCGAATTGGCAAAGATTGCACATGCGGACTCGGACCAGGCCAGAATCGCGCCCCTTTGCGGGGTGTTGCCCACTTGGGGCAGGTAGGGAGTGCAGGTCCAGGCGTCTCCATCGCGGAGCCCCAGTTGCAGCATCCTCTCATCATAGCGCTCCTGATCGTGGTACATCTGTGTCAGGAGCTCTATCTGTTCCCCACTCAGCCACCAGTTCTCGAAATCGAGCGGGGGCCTGGGATCCAGGCTAAAGGGGAACTTGGTCTTGAGCCCGGCAGCCACCAGCTCGTCGAGCATCTCCAGCGATGGCGCAATGCCGGGAATGGCATAAGCGATGACAAAGTGCCCCTGCCCCTCAAGGTCCACCAGGCGCTCCGCCCCGAGGGCCTCGCCGTAGCGGACCACGGTTTCCATGGCTTTTTGCAGGGAAGGGCCCTGCCTGCCATGCAGGACGTCCCGTTCCTCGGGGGTCAGCCTGATGCACAGATGCTCGAAACGGCTCATGCCTCACTCCCGGCCAACGATGCCGCGCGGCCTACGGGACAGGCCAGCTCGCAAGCCCGGCAGTATTTCACGACCCTGCCCGGCGAATAGCCTTCCACCCAATGCTCGACGAGCACCGGGTGATCTTCATCCAGGGTCATCTGCCGGTCGCAGAGCGCCCTGCTGTAGACGCCACTGCGAAAGGCTTGCTGGGGACAGGCCCGCCGACAGGGCATGTCGCAAGCGGCGCAAGGATCAAAAGCTGCCGGTCCAGTTGGCTCCAGCTCCACCTCGAGGAACAGAGCCCGGAGACGCACCCTCGGCCCAAACTCGGGGGTGATCAGAATGTTGTTCCTGCCGATGATGCCCAGCCCGGCCAGCACGGCGGCATCCTTGAGCAGGATGCCGCCTTCCTCCACCCTGTAGGGCAAAGGGTGCGCGCTGATGCCACGCTCACGGGCCAGCCACTGTTGCAGGCCGGTGGCGATGTGCATTAAGCGCCAGTTGCCGGGCGTCCTGCCCGGTATGTCACCCCACCAGTCGAGCTCCGGTTCCGATGGCCTGTGGAGAAGTGCCATCACCAGCACGGAGCGGGCGCTATCAGGCCACTCGATCCCCTCGAACCCGCTGTAGTACGGCGAGGTATGGTACACCTTGTAGGACGGCGCATCCCTGAGCTGCGAAACGTCGGCGATGCCAGCCAGCGAGGCCCCAAAGTCGATGGCTTTGGCGACGAGTTGGGCAGCGGTGCCGGCATCTTGGTGCAAAGTCATGGATCGTCCCCCTACCCGCGATCGAGGTGGGCATGCAACACCTCGTTAAAGGCATCCGGCCTTTCGATGAAGGGGATGTGCGCGGCATCCCTGATGACGACTTCGCGGTAGCTGCCACCGGCGGCGGCGTACCTTTCCAGGACGGCCCGCGTCTGTTCCAGCATGGGCTGTGGTGGGAACACGTCGTCGCCAGGCCAACCGGGGATCAAGCCCAGCTTGCCCAAGTAGCCCGGCTCGGAGGTGGAGGTGTCAGAGATCACCTGGTCGCGGTCGCCGCGTATCCACAACACGGGGATCTGGAGGCGCCCGTCATAGATCTGGCCGACGTCCCCGGCGTACTTGGGCGAGGTGGCATTGCCCGCCCCCCACACCCCCGGGGCGACGTACGGCCAGTTGGGCGATGGGACAGAGTCCCCCGGAATGTCGCGTTCTCCGAGGTGGATCGAGAGCACCGATGACAGCAGCTCCTCCTCGCGGGGTGGGACAAAGGGTGCGATGAACAGGCCGCGCATGCTCACCCGCGGCGAGAAGGGGCTCTCGGCGCTGCGATCGCCATCCCTTGCCCGCTGGAGCAGCTCGGGATTGGCCAGCCCCCCGCCACTACCCGCGAAATCGGGGTAGCAGGGCGTGCCAGCCTCGTCCCTGGTGCCGCCAAAGCCGTAGGGCGAGCCAGGATTGACCAGGATTGCGCTCAGGAAGCGCCGGGGATGATCGCGCATCATGCACCACACGACGCCTCCGCCCAGCGAGCAGCCCACGATGTGCGCTCGTTTTATGTCCAGTTCGTCGAGCAGCGCAGCTGCGTCGTCGGACAAGTCGGCCAGACCACGGGTGGCGTCGATCTTGGCTTCGAAATCGGCATCACCGTACCCCCGCTGGTCAGGGGCAATCGCCCGGTACCCCGCTGGCAGGGCCAGCATGGTCCCCTCCCACCAGGTTGCGGAAGACCAGTTGCCATGGAGGAACAGCACAGGCACGCCATCCTCCGGCCCGCTGAAGAGGACGCGGGTGGTTATTCTCTCGCTGGCGATGGTCTCGGCGACAATGCCTTCCAGGGTTGGGATGCTCATGGGTTCTCCTCCTGGTACCACGTCCGCAGTACCTTCTTGTCCACCTTGCCCACACTGGTCCTGGGCAGTGCGTCCACAAACTCGTAACCGTCGGGCAGAGCCCAATGGACAATGACGCCCTCGTCCACGAACGTCTGCAGATGCGCGCGCATGACATCTGCTGTGAGACGGTCGCCAGCCTCTCCCTTGGGGACGACGATGGCCAGGGGACGCTCGCCCCACTTTTCGTCCGAGATCCCGATCACGGCCGCCTCCAGCACGTCCTGGTGCAGGCTGAGCAGGTTCTCTAGCTCCAGGGAGACGATCCATTCCCCACCACTCTTGATGACGTCCTTCATACGGTCCACGATCTGGATGTAGCCGTACTCGTCCACGGTGGCCACGTCCCCGGTGTGCATCCAGCCACCGGCCCACAGCGCTTCCGTGCGCTCGGGGTCCTTGTAGTAGCCCGGCGTGAGCCAGGGTGTGCGCACCACGATTTCGCCGGTCTCTGTCCCGTCCGGGGCTACGTCCGTGCCCTCGGGTCCCACCACGCGCATCTTGACGAGAGGCATGGCAAAACCGGTCTTGACCATCCAGTCCAACTGCCTGTCGCCGTCCCACTCCTCCTCCATGAAGGGCTTGAGGTTAGCGATGGTAAGGAGCGGGCAGGACTCGGAAAGGCCATAGCCGCCGGTGACCTTGATGCCCAGCTCCCTCGCGGCCATGGCCAGTCCTTTCGTCAGCCGCGCGCCGCCGGTGACCACCCGCCAGTGACTCAAATCCAGGCGCTTGCCGGCCGCGGCGGTGACCACCATCTGGAGGATGGTGGGGATGCAGTGGCCGAAGGATGCCCCCTCCTCCACGATCAGTTGCAGCAGCATCTCGGGCTCGTACTTGCCGGGATAGACCTGCTTGAGTCCATGGAGGGTGGCCAGATAGGGTACGCCCCAGGCATGTACGTGGAACATGGGCGTGAGCGGCATATAGACCTCACGCTTGTCCATGGGGCCATAGTTGGCGATGGCCGGCAGAGAGCCCCAGCCGGCAAGGGTGTGCAGGACGATCTGCCGGTGGCTAAAGTACACCCCCTTGGGCTTGCCGGTCGTGCCGGTGGTGTAGGACAACGTGGCCTGGGTGTTTTCCTCCAGGTCAGGCAGTTCGTCGAATGGGACAGCACCCGCTAGCAGTTCCTCGTACTCTGTGTCTGCACTGGCAACTGGTCCCTCTGGCGTGTCGGTGATCACGACGCACCGGCGCAGGGAGGGCAGACGGGGACGGACCTGCTCCACCAGGGGCGCAAAGTCCTCGTGAAAGATGAGCACCTCGTCCTCCGCGTGCCCCATGGTGTAGACCAGATTCTCGGGCGACAGACGGGGGTTGATCGTATGCAGGACGGCGCCGATGGCAGGGATGCCAAAGTACATCTCCAGGTAGCGATGGCTGTCCCACTCGATGACACCGACCTTGGTGCCAGCCGTGACCCCCAGCGCTTGGAGCGCCGCGGCCAGTTTCAGCACCCTGCCGTACATATCCTCGTAGGTGTAGCGCAACTGGTCCCGGTAGACGATCTCCTGGCCGGGTGCCCAGGCCACACCGTGCTCGAGCAGGTGCTTGAGCAGCAGTTGATAGTCATAGGCATGCATAGTCACAACCTTCGCCGGTTGCACCGGCCTGGAGGAGCCGGTGTTTGTCATAGTTTCTCATACCTGTTGCCTGCAGAGGCGCCGCATTGTCTTGCCGTGGGGCGCAGCATGCTGCGCCCCTACAAGCGGCCCTCCGTTTGGAAAATGGTATCACCTGGACTTCTGAGGCTCGGGAATCTCCTCCTCAATGCCCATGATCTTGCGGGCATAGTCCACATACTCTTCCATGGGCGTCGTGAAGCGGATGACCAACTTGGCGCCGTCAGGTGAGCCGCCGCCGTGCATGCAACCCGGTATGCCGGCGCCGACGGTCAGCCATTCGGACAGGCGAGCTGCCTTGAAGCGGGCCTCGGCAGAAGGGGCAGCCCCTTTGGTATAGCGCTGCAGCAATTCCCCGTATTCGGGGTTGGTGAGGTCGGCGTACGAGGGCATGCAGCCCGTCTCGACGATGCCGCCGCCGATCTCCTGGGTCTGGCGCTTGGTTTCGTAGGGCAGGGTGGCGACCATCACCTTGTTGCAGTTGGCGGTCAGCGGATCGGCAAACCACGAACCGGCGGGATGCTGGAAGCCCATGGTGCAGGCACCGACCCCCAGGCCGTAGGTGATCTGGTTGTTGACCGACATGTCCACCAGCTTGTTCATGAACGTCTTGGCCGACAGGCCGTTGGCGCGGGCCATTAGCACAGAGGCGCCGATCATCACGTCGCCCTGACCCGATACACAGGCGCCGATGCAGGCGCGATAGTTGGAGGTGAAATACTGGATGATCTTGCCGGTGTGTGCGTACTCTTTGCGCATGAATACCCGCTCGTTGGGCACGAAGACATCGTCGAATAGGAGCCAGCCCTGGGTGATCCCTGTGTCAGGTACCTCACCCCCGGCGGTATCCTCCAGTTCGCGTCGGTCGCTGGGGTGCGTCGCCTCGACGATGGTCAAGCCCTCGATGTCGCGAGGCACGACACAGGCCACGGCAAAATCCTGGTCGTCCTCGCGGTAGATGCCGCCAGGCAGCAGGAATATCTCCTGCGAAGCGGCGGTGCCGCAGATCATGATCTTGGCCCCCCGGATGACGATGCCGTCGTCCCGCATCTCGGTGACCCTCAGGTTCGAATCCAGATCTGGCTGCTGCGAGGGCTTGAGACTGCGATTGCCCTTGGGATCGGTCAGCGCGCCAGCCACCGCCAGGCCCTGTTGCTGGGCGGAGAGGATCCAGTCCTTGAGCCGCTGCTGGTAGTTGGTGCCGGATTCTTGGTCAATGTCGTGGGTGATGGCCCACATCACGTTCTGGGCGTTCCATCCGACGCACACGGCGCCGGTGCAGGTACCGGTCCGGCGGTAGTTCTGGCGCTTCATCACCATATTGGCGATCAGGTCTTCCGCGCTCTGCATCATCGAGTTCCAGCGCAGGATCTTTTCGCCGGTAAAGATCGAGGTCGTGGTGTACATCCCCGCCAGTTCCGGGTCGTTGGCCGCGTCATAGTTGCGGGCGTGGCTCTCGACCGTCCTCTTTGTAGCCGGATGGCTGGTGACATCTTGGACCAGCTCACCGAACTTGTACACATTGGGGCGCATGGCCCGCAATGCCGCCAAATAGTCCTCCCTCGTCTTGATTGCCATCTCTAGTCCCCTTTCATGGCGTATGAGATCGCTCACTTCGATCGTATCTCTTGGATCCTCCGAATCAGTACCGGCACAAACTCCCGGCAGTCATCTACGATGGCAAGATCCACCTGATCGAAAACGGGTGCGTTTTCGTCGTTGTTGATGGCTACCATCACCTGTGCGCCGGTGATGCCAACCATGTGCTGCTGTTCGCCCGAAAGCGCCACCCCGATGTAGAGGGTGGGGCTGACCATCTTGCCGCTCTGCCCGATCATCGTTTCCAATTCGGTCCAACCCTCGTCGACGATGGGACGTGTGGAGCCCAACCCGGCATTGAGCACTTGGGCCAGTTCTACGATGCCCTGCCACCCCGCAGCGTCGCCGACGCCGGCACCGCCTGCGACGACGACCTGTGCCGTCTCCAGTGGCACGCCTTTCGGCTCCTCACGCACAATCTCCAGGGTCTGGACTCGGTGGAAGGCAGCCTCGGGTATGTCCAGCCGCACTACCTCCCCTATCCTGCTGTCGTCAAGTTCGGGCTCCGGGAACACACCTTTGGCTACGGTTGCCATCTGAGGTCGTCGCTCCGGGCAGATGATCAAGATGAGGCCACCGTAAGCCGGAACGTGCTGCTGGAGAAGGCCGTTCTGGTCGAGCACCAAGTCGATGCAATGAGCCGTCAGCCCGGTCTCCAGCCGGGCAGAGACCAGGGGTGCCAGCTCCCGGCCCATCGAGGTCGAGCCCACGAGCAGGATGTCAGGCTGGTGCTCGCGAGCCAGTTCTACGGCGATCCGGGTATAGACTTCGGGCTGGTAGATGGCTAGATGTGGAGCGTCGCCCAGGTAGACCCGGTCGGCACCCGCAGCGACGAGCTGCCTGGCCGCGCCCTCAGCGCTGTCTCCCAGGAGGATGGCGTCCGCAAAGGTCCCCAATTGGTCAGCCAGCATGCGGGCACGCCCCATGAGCTGGAGCGATACGCTCCGCAGTTGCCCGCCTGTCTGTTCTGCGACGACCCATACCGGGCCCCGGGTGTTTCCTGTCGACATATGCGATCCTACCTATACGCAGTGGTAGTTTTCTAGAGAGCGCCCGCCTCCACCAGCTCCTGGATCAGGCGCTCGACCTTCTCTTCCCGGGTGCCAGTGAGGAATTCTACCTGGCGTTTTCTCTCCCGCGTCGTCATAGCTGACACGATGGTCGGCGATCCCTTCAGCCCCACGCTTTCCTCTTTCACGCCCAACTCTTCGATCCCCCACTCGCGGATCGCTTTGTTGCGGGCCTTGACAATGCCCGAGAAACTGAGCGCTCGCGGCACATTCAGTTCACGGGTCACCGTGAGGACCGCCGGGAGATTGACCCGCACCAGGCGGTAGCCATTCTCAATACTGGCCTTGACCTGCCACTGTCTGCCATCCGACTCGACGATCTCCTGGACCATGGTCACCACCGGCATGCCGAGGAAGGTGGACAGCATCGGACCTACCCACTCGGTGCTGCCGTCGCTGCTGGCCATGCCGCAGAACACAACATCGGGCACACCGAGCTTCTCGATGCCCTTGGCCAGCGTGTAGGCGGTGGCGTAGGCATCGGCACCGCCAAGGGACCGATCAGTCAAGAGCAACCCCTGGTCAGCACCCAGTGCCAGGCATTCCCTGACGATCTTGGCCGCCCCGGGTGGCCCCATGCTGACGGCGGTCACCTGCGCGCCAACCTGCTCCTTGAGCAGGAGCGCTGCCTCCATGGCGTTTTTGTCCAGGGGATTCAGCACCAGCGGCACATTGACCCGGCTAAGCGATCTGGAGACCGGATCGATCCGGATCAGATCGGCTTGCTTGGGGTCGGGAACCGCCTTGACACACACAACCACATTCAGCATACCAGGAACCCGCCTGCAGGGATACGAGCTGCCATCCGCTGGCGGCTCGCCTCACTTGCGGTATGGCTTGAGTATCCAGCCCGCCACGATGACCTTCATAATGTCGGACGTACCGGCCGACGGCCCCAGGACGGCTGCATCGCGATAGTAGCGGCTGACGTCAAACTCTTCCATGCATCCGTAGCCGCCGTGGATGTCGACCGCGATCTTGGCTGCCTTCTGGGCCGTCTCGGTTGTAAAGTACTTGGCTACGGCAAACTCGTTGGACGCCTGCTGCCCCTGGTCTTGCATCGCGGCGGCCCTGTACCCCAACAATCGCCCAGCCTCGAGGTCGATCTTCATCTCGGCCAGCTTGTTCTGGATCGTCTGCAGGTTGCTGATCGGCTTGCCATACAGAACCCGTTCGCTGGCATACTGGAGCGAGGCCTCCAGGCAGGCTGTGTGAAGGCCCAACGCACAGCCGACCATGCCGCCCCGGCCAACCATGCCGACGGCGGACATGGCCACCCGCATCCCCTTGCCCTCCGGACCCAACAGGTTCTCTGTAGGTACGCGGCAGTCCTCAAAGGCCAGCTCGCCGGTGTTGCAGCCGCGCATGCCGACTTTATGCTCCTCGTGTGTGGGCCGGAAGCCCTCCATGCCCGCCTCCACGATAAAGGCCGAAAAAGCCCGGGGGTCGTCGCTTTCCGCATCCTTGGCCATGACCGTGATCGTGTCGGCGATGTGGGAGTTGGTGATAAAACACTTGCGCCCGTTGAGCACATAGGCGTCGCCATCCCGGAAATAGGCAGTTCGCGAGCAGGCAGGGTCGGACCCTCCTCCAGGTTCGGTGACAGCTACCGTTGCCAAGCGTTCACCCGTCGCCAACGCCGGAAGGTACTTCCTCTTTTGCTCCTCAGAGCCAAAGAGGATGATGGGCTCGATGCCCAGGGCAAACACCTGGAGCATCATGGCCGTGGCGACCGAGACCCGCCCAATCTCTTCCAGCGCGATGAGGCGGGCGACATAGCCCAGGCCCAGGCCGCCATACGCCTCGGGGATGGTCAGGGCCATCATTTCGGCCTGGCCCAGTCCCTGGACGACCGCGTCGCTGACCTGGGCGGTTGCCTCCATCTCGGGTACCCTGGGCGCGACCAGGGTTTCAGCGAACTCGCGCGCCGCCTGTCTGAACATCTCCTGTTCCTCGGTGAACGTAAAGTCGATCATGCCCGATTCCCCTCCTTTGGTGAAATCAATTGGCTGCAAGCGCTTGAAAAAAGGGGCAAGGCCCCCACCTGACACAGGCCGCACCCCAGACGTAGCCGATGCCCGCGGCGACGATGATCATGAGGTCACCCTCCTTGAGGCGACCCTGTCTCTCTCCCTCGACGATGTTGATGATGCTGTCCTGCTCGCCAACGTGGCCATAACCGGCATTGTAGACCCCCTGCTCCCCGGTGAGTCCCAGTCGCGTGAGCATGTCCCGGTAGGCCGAGGGTTTAACGTGGATCATGTTGAGAAAGCCAAGGTCGGCCCGCGTGTGGCCGCTCTTGCGCAGCGCCTCATCGATGCACCGCAGCCAGTTATCCATCGACACCTCGTTCAGGCGGGCTTTCATGGCCTCCGGCTCGACGAGATCCGAATAGAACAGGCCTTTGGCCACCGCATCGTCGGTGGGAAACTGAACAGTGCCGCTGGCGGGCACCAGGATATGCTTGCTCATCGAGCCGTCGGCGATCAGGTGCGAACCCAGCACGTGGTTGCGCGGCCAGTTCTTGCGCAGGAGCAGCGCGCCGGCACCGGCGCCGATGTTGAACATGAACGAGGTACGCGTGTTCTTGAGGTTGACCAGGTCTCCGAGCCGGTAGCCGCCACCAATGAGCACCGTATTGATGTCAGGATCGGCGAGCATCATATCTTTCGCGATCTTTAGGGCGGCCACCGTGGTGCAGCAGCGGGTGTGCAGGTCGATACCCCAGGCCCGCGTCGCCCCGATCTCGTACGCCAGGTGGATGCCGGTGGTCCATACCAGGTACTCGCGCCACTCTTCCGTAGTGCAGAGCACGACGTCGATCTCCTCTGGCGGGATGTCGGTCCTGGACAGGCAATCCATGGCAGCCTTGATCGCCATTTCGTTGGGATGGTCATCGGGCCCGGGCATGTGCTTCTGGTGGATGCCCAGCTTTTCGCGGACGACCCATTCGGGCAGCCCACTCTCTGCCGCGATATCGGCCGTCGTCAGCACCGGCTCGGGCAGATACATGCCCGCACTGACAATGCCCACCTCCGGCCGCTCAGACCTGTGCCCCATGTTCCTGTCTCCAGCTCCCCGCCCTACTCTGTTCCATACTGTTCGGTCAACAGCCCCTTGTCCACCTTGTTGGCTGGCGTCTTGGGCAGCGCCTCAACGAACACAAACGACTTGGGCACCTTGTAGTGGGCCGTGCGCGCGCGCAGCCATTCCCTGAGGCTGTCCGCAACAAGGGCGGCGCCTGGCTTGCGCACGACGATGGCCCGCCCCACTTCCCCCCACTTGGGGTGGGGCACCGCGATGAGCGCCGCTTCGGCGACGGCAGGGTGGCTGTGCATCAGGTCCTCGACCTCGGCAGGATAGATGTTCTCGCCACCCGACTTGATCATGTCTTTCAGCCGGCCCACGATATAGTAGTCGCCATCCCGGTCGCGGCGGGCCAGGTCACCGGTATGCAGCCAACCGTCCACCACCGTCTCGGCGGTGGCTTCCGGCTGGTTCCAATACCCGCCAAAGACATGTGGTCCCCGGATCAGCAGGTGGCCGATCTCATCGTCGCCCACCAACTGGCCGGACCCGTCGACCAGCTTGACGTCGACGTGGAAAAGCGGCCGCCCAACAGAACCGATCTTGGTCTTCACATACTGGGTGGGCAACCAGAAGGTATTGGGGCCTGCCTCCGTCAACCCGTAACCGGTCTTGAACTCGACCCCCTTGTCCCAAAAGGCCTCAAAGACGACGGAAGGACAGGTCCCCCCGCCTGACATCACCAGGCGCACGTTGGAGAGGTCCAACGACGCCCAACGCGGGTGCTGGATCATGGTCAGGAACATGGTGGGCACAGCAAAAAAGAAGGTCACGCCCAGTGATTCCACCTGGTCGAAGAGTTGGTCGATTTCAAAAGTGGCACAGACGATGTTGGTTGCGCCCAGGTGGACCAGCGGCGTGGTGAGTACGTTGAGCCCACCAGTGTGAAAGAAGGGCATGTATTGGGGGATCACATCGTCGGGGCGCAGTCCCCAGCTCACGATCGTGTTGACCGAGTTGGCCGTGATGGAGCGGTAGTGCAGGATGGCCCCCTTGGGCAGACCCGTGGTGCCGCCGGTGTAGCAGATCACCCACGGGTCCAACCAGTCCAGCTCGACAGGGGGCGGCTGCGTCGCGGGCCACCGGTCGCGCTCGGTTGGCCAGTGGCGGTCCCTGTCCATGACTACCCCATCCAGCCCGACCAAGTGCTGCACTGCGGATAGGCGGGGGCGGAGCAGGTCTACTTGGCTGGCAAACTCCCCACTGTAGATCAACGCCCGCGGGGAGATGTCGTCGACGATGCGCTCCAGCTCGCGCGGATGGAGTCGCCAGTTGATCACGTGGAGAATGGCTCCCAGCTTGTTGCAGGCGAACAGTGCATCCAGGTACTCCACGCGATTCATGGCATAGATCGACACGCGGTCGCCCTTGCCGACCCCCAGGCCGTCGCGGAAAAAGTTGGCCAATTGGTTGGTCTGCTGGTTCCACTGGCCATAGGTGATAGACTGATCGCCATGCGTGGCATCGATCAGGGCAACCTTGTCCGGCGAGAGTTGTGCCCGCCGTTGTAACCAGTCACCGAAAAACACAGTCGCCTCCTTGGATCCGAACCCGGACCGCCGGGCTTGACCTATCCCCGGCGCAACCGGGGGTCCCGCATGCCTGGACTGCACGCAGTATCATGAGCCGCCAGGTGAGGGTCTCAGTTTTTCGAGGTAGGTGATCAGAGAACCGATCGATCTGTCCAGGCTGTCAGGTGCTTTGTCGACGCCATAGATTACGGACGCCCCGATCATGCCAGCGAATAGCATCTCGGTGACAGCACTGCTATCCACCGTCTCGTGAAGTTCCCCTATTTCTTTTCCCTCATCCAGGAACCGTTTGAGCATGCCTTTCAAGCCGACGAACCCTTTGTTGACCTCTGCGCACAGGTGGGGGTGCTGGTCATCCAACTCGACCGAAAAGGTGACAAACACGCAGCCGCCGGGAAAATTCTCGCCATCCTTCAGGTAGCGATCCTTGTAGTTTTCCAGGAGCTTTTGCGCCTTGGCCATAGGGCTCCCGATCTCGTCCAATCCAAAAAGGACCCGTTCGCGCCAGATCTTGCGCGCCTCGTCCAAGACCTGGAAAAAGAGGTCCTCTTTGCTGGCGAAATGGTTGTAGAAGCCGCCCTTGGAGGTGTTGGCCGCCTCCATGATGTCAGTCACCGAGGTACTGAGGAAGCCCTTCAGGGAAAAGAGCCTGAGGGATTCGTGTACGATTCTGTCTTGCAGATCCGTCATCGAGTCCGCCTTTCTCTGGGCAACAGAACAGGGCGCCTGCTACGGCCCGCAGGCGTGGGGCCCAGGAGACGCAAAACAGCCCGGCTTGTCGCCAAGCCAGGCCGAATGAAGATGACATGCGGATGCCACGACCCCACGATCAGGAAAGATTGCCATGGTTCCTGCTGGATGGGCTCCAGACACAGCTACTCCCCCTTTGTGAGCGCTCAAGGGTCAAATGTAGATGCCCGTCGGTGGGCTCATAAGACCGACCGGTCGGTCTTATGCCATTATAACCGAATCGGACCGATTTGTCAAGATCGAATTCTCCACGTTTTCCAGATTGTCCTCTTGTGGTGCGGTGTGGTATAATGCCAATTGTGAGCTGGTAAGGAACTTGGGGAGCCTGCTCTCCGTCTATAGATCGTTGTGGTCTCGCACCTATCTGGTCGTGATCTTGCATATGCAAGGAGGAGAACTGCAATGACGCGAACGTACCGTGCTGCCAGCCAAGTTTTGACCTTCCTGATCCTCGCCACGCTGCTGCTGAGCGCCTGCGAACCGGCCGCACCCAGCGACACGCCCGCCCCGACAGCTACGCCCGAGATCGTGCCGGCCGCCACCGAAACGCCCATCACCCAACCATCGCTTCCGGCGCCCACCACCGCGCCAACGGAAGCCCCCACCCCGGGGGCCCTGGCCAGCCCTCGCCTGCTCTTTGCTGCGTTCGAGGAGCCGGTCGTGGAGGCGGCGCCCGCCGTCCAGCACGAGCCCATCGCCCCCGACCTGAGCAACGTGCAGGTGGCCTTTGCCCTCTCGGAGGCGCAACGGGAGCGGCTGGGCCGGGACGGCGTTGTCGTCAGTCCCGGCATTGAAAAAGAGTTCTTTACCGTCTATGAAAAGGCCCGCTACGCCAACGTGCCCATCTTTGTCACCAGCGACTCGCTGCTGCACGTCTACCACCTGCTCTTCGACAAGGTCCTGCGCACCGCCGAGGTCCAGTACTTTATCCCGCTGCTACACGACCTGAACGCAGCGGTGCTAGCCAGGGCCGAGGAGCAGTACGAAGTGCTGCAGGGCACAGAGTGGGAGGACGCCGCCCGGCGCACGGTGGCCTTTGCGAGCGTGGCCAGCAAGCTGCTGGACCCGACGGTCCAGGTGCCCGATTATGCGGCCGACCTGGTCGAGGCCGAGCTGGCCCTGGTCGAGGAGGCGGCAGGCATCCTGCCCTCGCCCCTGTTTCCCGGGCTGGAGTTCGGCGAGGACTATACCCAGTACATCCCCCGCGGGCACTATACCCGGAGCGAGGAACTGGAACGCTATTTCAAGAGTATGATGTGGTATGGGCGCATGACCTTCCGCCTGGCCACAGACGATCCGGAGGTAGGCCGGGCCGAGACCCGCGCCGCCCTGCTGCTGGTCCAGGCGCTGCGCACCGCCGACATCGCCTACCGCCCGGCCCTGGAGGCCTGGGCCGACCTGTACAACCCCACCGTCTTTTTCGTGGGCCGCAGCGACGACCTGACGGTGCTCCAGTACATGGACGTGATGGACCAGGTCTACGGGCCCGACGCCACTGTCACCGGCCTGGCCGACGAGGCGTTGCTGGACCGCTTCATCGAGGAGGCGCTCAAGCTGCCCCCGCCCCGCATCCTGGGCATGGTGATCAGGGACACCGACGACGTGGAGGAGACGACCAAAGGGCTGCGCTTTATGGGCCAGCGCTTTGTGCCCGACGCCTACATCTTCCGGCAACTGATCTACCGCAACGTGGGCACGCCTGACCACCGGCGCGGCCTGCCCAAGGGGCTGGATCTCCTGGCGGCCATGGGTTCGGAGCGCGCCTACGAGATCCTGGACGAGATGGGCGAAACCGCCTACGAAAAGTACCCGGAGCAGATGGACAAGGTCCAGGACTGGGTCTCGGGCCTCAGCGTCGAGGAGTGGACCGAGACGCTGTACAACACGTGGCTGTACAGCTTCCAGCCGCTGTTGGCTGTGCCCGAGGACGGATATCCGGCGTTCATGCAGTCAGCCGCCTGGGTTGACAAGCAGCTCCACACGGTGCTGGGCAGTTGGGCCGAGCTAAAGCACGACACCATCCTCTACGCCAAGCAGGTCTATGCCGAGATGGGCGCGGGACCCATGCCGCCCGAGCCGGTGCCTCCGAAAGATTATGTCGAGCCAGTGCCCTTGTTCTACGCGCGGCTGGCCGCGCTGACGGCCATGACCCGCGAGGGGTTGGGCGAGCGGGGCCTGCTGCATCCCCAGGACGACTACAGCCTGCAGCGTCTGGAGGAGCTGGCCCGCGCCTTCCAGGCCATGGCCGAGAAAGAGCTGAGGGGCGAGCCGCTAACGGAGGAGGAGTATACCACCATCCGCTACTATGGCGGCGAACTGGAGCACCTGACCATGGCCGCAGCCGACAACCCGGAGGCTGCAGAGGGTGGCTTTCCCGTTATGGACGAGGAGCCCCGGGCGGCGGTCATCGCCGACGTGGCCACAGACCCCTACCCCTCCGATTTCCCCTACCCGGTCGTGCTGGAGGAGGGGATAGGCTGGGTGGACGAGATCCACGTGGTGGTGCCGGTGGTCGAGGAGGATGGGACGATCCGCTTGCAGGTAGCCAAGGGCGGCGTCTTCTCCTACTATGAGTTCCCCTGGCCGGCCGACGACCGCCTGACCGACGAGAAATGGCACGAGATGCTGGACGCAGGCGAGGTCCCACCCCGGCCAGCGTGGATCGATAGCTTTTTCACCACCGAGGGCGAATCCAGCGATCTGACACAGGCGGTCTTTGATTTCCAGCGTTCCTTGAGCTTTGTGCTCTGGGAGCTCAATGCGGAAGCCGCCGACTGGCTGGTGCGCGGGACAGCGTACGCCCAATTGGTGGACCAGGTCGAGGCCCTGCAGGCGGAGAAGCAGTACGAGGGCTGGCAACTGCTCAGCTCCGAGTTCCGCTCCTACGACCGGCAGTCAGAGGATCAGGCCGTGGTCACCGTTCGGGAGACCTGGCAGGGCGCGCTGTACGCCTTTGACGAATACCCCGGCTGGGGGGACACCGAACCGCTGGCCGAGCGTGGTCCCTACACGCTGGACGTGACCTACACCCTGGAGCGGGGCGAGGCTGGCCGCTGGCTGGTGACCCGCATCGTGTATGCCAATGAGCCGCCGAGCTGGTAGGACCCGATCAAGGGGAAGGGAAGGGATGGCGCCCCCCCCCCGCCTCCTTCTCCCCTCCCTGGTCCTGGTCCTGGTGCTGCTGGTGATCAGCGCCTGGGTGCCACCGCCAGGAGTGACGGCGCCCGGCCTGGCTGCCTATCCCTGGCTCTACCTGCGGGATGGCATGGCGCTGGATGCCGGGGAACAGGTCGTCGAGGTGATCGCCACCGGCGACGTGATGCCCGGCCGGGGCGTGGCCGGCGAGCCGCAGCCATTTGCGGCCGTGGCTCCCTGGCTCCGCGCCTCCGGCCCTCCCGGCTTGCACCCGTCAAGGCCGAGGCTGGTACTGGGCAACCTGGAGTGCGTCATCGCCACGGGCGGCGTCGCGCGCCCGGGGCCCTACCGGCTGCGCGCCCCCCTGACGGCTGCCGGTGCGCTGCACGACGCGGGGTTCGACGTCCTGGGGCTGGCCAACAACCACATCCTCGACTATGGCCCAGCGGGCCTGGCCGAGACGATGGCGCGCCTGGAGGAGGCCGGGATCGACACAGTGGGCGCCGGCCCGACCCTGGAGGCTGCGGGCCAGCCGCTGATCCGCCAGAGTGGCGGGGTGCGGCTGGCCTTTCTGGCCTTCAACGCCGTGCCCGACCCGGCTGCCCGCCCCGGGGGAGAGGGCTGGACCGTGGCTACGTGGGACCCAGCGCGGGCCCAGGCGGCCATCGCCAAAGCCCACACCCAGGCGGACGCGGTGATCGTCTCGATCCACTGGGGGTACGAATACGATCTGCGCCCCGACCCCGCCCAGCGGGAGATGGCCCAAACGATGCTGGAAGCCGGCGCGGACCTGGTGGTGGGGCACCACCCCCACGTGGTGCAGGGCACGGAGACAGGCACGGCAGACTTCCGAAGTCTCCAACAGACTTCGGAAGTCTGGAGGGATAGCTTTGTAGCCTACAGCCTGGGCAATTTTGTCTTTGACCAGCAGCAGGGGGAGGCGCGGCAGGGGCTGGCCCTGCGGGCCTACCTCGACCGCCAGGGCCTGCGGGCGGTACAGGCCCTGCCGCTGTGGGCCGGGCCGCGCCCCCGGCTGATGGACCTCGACGAGGCGGCTGCCCTGCTGGCGCGGGTGGAGCCGCAGCTTCCCCGCCTGGGCTTTGCCTGTGATGGCGAGGCCTGCTCTCCCACCAGGGTGCCACAGGCCACCCAGGCCGGTCCCTTCCGCGCCGGGGCGATCGACCTGACCGGCGATGGCATCGCAGAGTCGGTGCGGTTGCTGGACGGGCAGGTGGTCGTCTACAGCCAGGGCGCCGAGGCCTGGCGCGGCCTGCCCGAGTGGCGCGTGGCCGACCTGGCCCTGGGCGATCCCAACGACGACGGCCGGGGGGAGCTGCTGCTGGCCCTGTGGAAGCCGGACGAGGAGGGGGTGTCGCGCAGCCATCCCTTCGTCGCTGGCTACCGGGAGGGCGCCTACCGCGTCCTGTGGGGCGGGTCGGCCGTGCCTGACCCGATCCACGAAGTAGAGTTGGGCGATGTGGATGGCGACGGCGTGCAGGAGCTGGTGGTGCTGGAAGAACGGGACGGCGCGCGCGCGGTGAGCGTCTGGCGCTGGCACGGCTGGGGGTTCAGCCTGGCCTGGCGCAGCCCCGCGGGTCGCTATCGCGATCTGGCGCTGCTCCCTGGCGGTGCGGGCGACCCGAGCAAGATCAGCGTGGGCGCGGAACCATAAGCCCGGCGATCCACCGTCCACGGCAACCCCGGGCTCGACGGCGGGCTGCGGGGGCGACGCATCCCGGGTACTCGCACTGCCGTGAACAGGCAATGTTGGGCGGATTCTCGCCAGTCTAGCCAAGCTCCGGCTCCATGGCATGGCATGCTTCCAGGCAGGAGCGATGCGCCTTGTCAAGTACCTTGCGACAACCCTGCCCCAGGGAGCAAGCCACTGCAGCCGGCCGCTTCCCGCCGGGATACATCCCCCCTATCGATTACCCGCCAGCTCGTTTGTACCGATCATCTGTGTACCACGCTTGCTGGACAGCAGGCAGCGGTGGTGCTATAATCAGGACACCACTACGGGGTGATAGCCTGGCAGCCGGCGGAGCGCCGGTCACAGGCGTTGGAGCAAAGTTGGAAGGAGCTTGCGAATGAGCATTCGCTTCGACCGCATTGAGAAGGCCCAGGCCCTGATGCGCGATCAGGGATGGGCCGGCCTCATGATCATGAATCACGACGACCATCGCTACTTCTTTGGGC
>Ga0180438_10001931_pt1 | contig 35254 bp, 28 predicted proteins | sample SS_ome_12_FD_132455 | JGI IMG/M metagenome (GOLD analysis project Ga0180438, IMG submission 132455) | Hypersaline lake sediment archaeal communities from the Salton Sea, California, USA - SS_3_D_2 metaG | ecosystem: Environmental > Aquatic > Non-marine Saline and Alkaline > Hypersaline >... | reverse complement strand
CCCAACGGTGGCGAGAACTGGGCGATTGACAGCTTCTTCGATATCACGTGGACGGCGACGGACAATGTCGGTGTGACGTCTATTGACATACTTCTCTCGACGGACGGTGGCGCGACCTATCCGGATACAATTACTACAGGTGAGGTGAATGACGGCGTTTACTCCTGGACCGTGGACGCAGTGGCCACAACGACTGCGCGCATCAAGGTCATTGCCTATGACGGTGATGGGAATGAGGGTGAAGATGCGAGCGATGCTGATTTTGAGGTCTACGACCCAGTTGCCGGTGTTGATGTCACTGATGATATACCGGCGTACGCCCTGATCACGGGCAATAGCCCGAACCCATTCAGGGAGATGACGCAAATAAGCTTCGGCATTCCAGCCGGAGGGCGGGTTCAGATCGTGGTGTACGACGTGGGAGGAAGGGTGGTCGACACACTCGCGGACCAGGTTTATTCAGCGGGATATCACTCGGTTACCTGGACCAGGGACGGTTCACTCGGGATGGGCCTGTACTTCGTGAGTCTCCGGTTTGGATCTGAAGAAGCAACGCAGAAGGTGGTGCTCTTCAGATAGCGGCGACATAGAGAATATAGAGCAGGACATCCTCGATGGGTGTCCTGCTCTTTAGCTACAGGGTGATTGTATCTGAGCAAAATGACCTTCTCTCGTCCACAATGGTCCTGACCAGCTCTCGCTTACCGGCTGAAGCTGACAGGTATGCCAAACAATTGCCGCACAACCTGTCCCGCAATACCTGCTGTCATCGGGTTCGGCGCAGTCTCTTAGGACCTCAGCCACGTCGACAGAGAGGGCTACCGGGGATTATCTATCTGGCAATCACGACCTTGGCGCTTCTTGCCACATTGCCGCAATCCAGCCTCAGGAAGTAGATGCCGGGACTCAGGCGCGTGCCATTCCGGTTCATTCCAGTCCACGGTATGCTGTGAAAGCCCGGGGGAACGTGGCCGCTCATGAGGTTCAGAATCTCTCTGCCAGTGACGCTGTACAGGGACAGGCTGACATAATGCGGCTCGGGGAGAGCCAGTACTACCTTTGACGGACTGCGAACAGGATTCCCGCCCGAGATACTCAGCGTCCAGTCCGCGGGCACCTCGGTTATGTTGTTTATGTCTACACCCGATAGCGCTCCCCAGAGCGTGAAGTCGGCATCGCTGGCATCGGCGCCCTCATTGAAGCCCCCATCCATAGCCGCCACCCTAACTCGCGCGGTCCTGGAGTCAATATCGGGGACACTCCAGATATAAGATGAGTCATTGGGAAGACCGGCTGCTATTGTGTCCGGGAAGCTGAGGCCGCCGTCTGTTGACAGCAGGATGGCGACCGAGTCGATGAGGGCATTGTCTGATGCGACCCACTGGATGTCGAATAACATGCCTTGCTCAAGCACTTCACCGCCGTTGGGCTGGATCACGAGTACCTCGGGCGGCCATGGATCGCGCTTAACCACCGGCACAATTGCGAAATCCTGATCGCCGGCAAAACGCATGCAACGATTTTCTCCGCATTCGGGATAATCCGCCTTAGCCTGGTCGTGTGCCGCCTTCACCGTCCAGCCCTGGCTGATATACTCAAAGAGTGCGGTCTGCCACAGGATAGACTGTCCCCAGCACACGTCGCATTCCGGCGCGTCCATGTTGCAATAGCCCACGACTACCGAGCTCTCCGGCTCGCCCTTCCTGAACTCGTATGCGAACGTGTCATCGACTTTCAGACAGAGGCCCCCGCAGCTTCCCACAAAAGCGAATGGCATCTTAGCGTAGTCGGCAATCCAGGCCTCGATTTCAGTTGCGGTTGTGGTTTCTCCGGCCAGCCCGTTCAGGCATCCGCTCGTGAACGTGCGGCTGTTGCCATGCGCGAGCTCGTAGAATAGCGCGGTCTGCCCCGACTGGATGTGACTTCTAACCTTATCTTCCTCCGGCCAGGCCACCGATTCGGTGGGGTACCCCATGGTCTCGAACCAGGTCCTCGCGTTCTCTCTCCAGTCGTCCCAGGTGCCGCTGCAGGGAATGAAAGTCCACGGTCCGCTCAGCGCGAAACCGGTATATGGCGGCGGGACGCCGTTGCCGAGTATGCTCCCGTCAACCGCGTCCACAAGGGTGATGGTCATATTGCCTTCCGCGATGTGACGGACTACCCAGCACGGGTTCTGCGGAACAGGCTCGAGCGGGAAGACGTCGGACTCGGGAGATATTATGTAAAGGCTACTGCGGAGCACCTCGCCTTCGACCAGTGACTCGGCCTCTTCCCTGGTGATTTGGATGGGAGTGAGATTGTCCGGAAGGTCGTCCCTCCATCTCCTCCTGACCGATATGAGTTTCTCCGTGGCCGCGTCGAACTGGTACACGATGAAGTCATTCTCGACGATGGCCTCCCCGAGCTTCCTCTGGTGATAATACACCAGGAGGTTACCGGAGCTGTATTCCCTGAACTCGAGTTGGCCGTCTTCGTATTGGCTGAGCGGGCTCGGGGCTCCCGCGCACATGACTGGACAAAGCAGAATCAGGTATATGAGGGGCAGAAGTAACAACAGTTCCAACCCGTAGCGACGCACGTGTTTCATTTACTCGCACCTCCTTCGCTGATAATGCCCTCGACCTGACTATATGAAAAGGGAGCGCTTTTGACTACCGCAGTCGTCGGTCGACCTTGGACCAGGGGGAACGTTACCCTGACACGGCCAGGACTAAACAGGAGAGAATGGATATTTGTCTGCCGGTATCACTCTCGGTTGGGGAAATGAAGAAGGTGGCGGCCGTTTGACGCAGCCGCGCCGGCGGTATCCGAGAAGCCCGCCCGGTCCCGGACCAGCCGCGGAATCACCGACCCGTATTGATATGGATGACCCTGGCCGGGGGGAAACCGTTGAAGCTCGTTGCCGAAACTGAGCTGTAGGCGCCTATGTTCGCGGTGTACAATAGGTCCCCGTATTGCAGGTTGGCCGGGAGGTTCGCCGCGAGCGTCACCTTATCGAAGCTGTCGCAGGTCGGGCCTACCACGGCACATATCTCGCGCCGGCCCTTGCGGAAGGACCCGAAATTGGGAACCCAGTGGTCGAAGACCACGCCGGAGAAGTCGTGATATACGCCGTCGTCTATATGGTAGACGCGCTTGCCGTCCCGCCGTGCCCGCCCGATGATCTTCGAGACGAGGGTCCCGGCTGTGGCGACGATAAACCGGCCCGGCTCGGCCAGAATCTCTATGTTCCGGTCGGGGAATAGCCGCTCTATCTCGGAGTTGATTGTCCTGGCCAGGGGCTCGAATCTCGGTACTGCCCTATCATATGCGGCAGGAAAGCCTCCGCCTATATTAATGAGATTCAGCTTCTTCTGCTTTCCCCGGCGGTTCCGGTTCGCGGCACTGAAGATCTCGTGTGCCGTGCTGAGAGCCTCCACATAGTTGCTGGGATTCATGCATTGGCTGCCCACGTGAAAACTCAGACCCTCTACCGGCATGCCCATAGCGAACGCTTTCTCAATGAGGTCGTTGGCATTGGCCGGAGCCACCCCGAACTTGGAATTGAGCTCAACAACCGACCCGGTGTCCGATACGGTAAGGCGTAGAATCAGCCCGGCGGTATTGCAGTGGCCCTTGATCTTCCTGATCTCGTCCTCATTGTCGAACGCCACGAGCGGCCTGTAGGGCCTGAGGTTCTCGAGGGTCTCGATGTCCTTGATCGTGTTTGAGAAAATCATCTTGTCCCAAATAAAACCGAAGCGCTTATCGTCCGGCCAGTCTTCTATGTGCTCGTGAACCGCCATGAATTCCGGGAATGAAGCGACATCGAAACTCGCCCCTTCATCGAAGAGCGTCTTTATAATTTCGGGATGTGAATTCGCCTTTACCGCGTAATAGGCCTGGACCCGCGGAAGGCGTTTTCTGAAACGCCGGTAGTTGCGCCTGATCTCATCGTGGTCCATGATGAGTAGGGGGGTGCCGTACTCCTCGACCAGGGCGAGCATGATACTCTTGTCGATTTTACTCTTGATGGCCGGCAAGTCGGTTCTCCAGTTCCGTCATCTCCTCCGGCGCGTTCTTGCGGAAGTTCTCGAAATAGGCCTCGCGGAGCATCGTAAAGAGCTCCGTACGCCGGTCGTAGAGCCGTCTCAGCTTCTTGGACTCAGTATTCTGCAGCACATAGGCTGTGATCAGAGGAAGCGCTATGGTGCAATCGGCATAGACTATCACGCTGCTGTGGACGCTGTCGGGATCGATCTTGCCCCAGGTGACGGCTTCCTTCGGTGTGGCGCCCGAAAGCCCCCCCGTATCCGGCCTGGCGTCGGTTATCTGGATAAAGTAGTCCTGGCCGGCCTCCTTGATCCTGAGTATCTCCTGGATCTGCGGCTCGGTCTGAAGCATAAAGTTCTTGGGAGAACCGCCGCCGACCAGGAGCACCGCGGTCCTACCGTTCTCGTGCTTCTTGGCATTGAGTATGATCGCCGTTGACTCGTTGACGTCGATGCTGGGGTTGATCCTGAGCTTGAACTTCTCACTGAGCAGTTCCAGGCCCGCCACGTTCATGCCGATTGTGCTGTCGCCCGGGGAAGAGGTGAATATGGGGATGCCGTTTCGGTAGGCTGCAGCCAGTATGCTTACCTGGCCTGTCTTATTCGCCCGCTCGCTCTCATCCACCGCCCTGCCCAGAATGTGGTAGAATTCCTGCGTGCCCATCTCCCTCTGAAACTCAGGTCGGACAAGCAGCTTTCTGAGCCTTCTGTCTGTCTCCATCAGGACTTCCTCATAGTCGAAGAGCACGTCATATATCCTCGTGACCCCGGCGCGCCTCAGCGCGCAGTCGTCGACGTTGGGCGAGCCCTCGAAAAGAGGGAGATTAAAAGCGTAATGGAGGTCGTGATACATGTTGGCACCGGTCGTGACGATCCAGTCCACGAAGCCATGGTCCATTAACGCGATAATAGATGCCTGCATCCCGGCAGGCGTGAGCGCCCCCGCAAGGCTCATCCCCGTGGTGACATCCGGCCCCGAGAGCCTGCGCACCATGAGGTTGCATGCTTCCTTGATCCGCCCGGCATTGTACGCATTGAAGGTCTTATCGATGAGGTCGGTCACTGTGTATTCTGGGCTGATGGCCCTGGGCATTATTCTCCTGCCCGTCAGGTAGGCCCTCTTGTCCGAACTGTCATTCATCCTTGTAACTCCTCAGGCTTCGGCCGGCCTTGTGGCGCCATGGCCGGCATAATCGGTCATTCCGGCTTTCCGGGGATCCCGCAAAACCCGGAGAATATAACCCGGTCGGCCCGCGCTCAATCGTATTGCAGCAGTCCCACCCGCGCAATATCTTTGTTCCCGCGAATATAACTCATGATTCCACGGGAGCCTGTGTCAGCTCCTGGAAAATCACAGGGGCGGCAGCAAGCCGTTTATAAAGATTCATCTCTCTATTGTGCGGCGGCCACTGGATCAGGAAGTTCGCCAGCGCCTCCCAGAGCGAAACCCAGGAAGCGACAGTTATCCCTTCGGACATGACCCTCCCGGCAAGGCTTTCGGGCGCCAGGAATCTCTGATGTGCCCATACCGATAAGATGAGCAACCCGAGGCCGGTCAGAAGGAAAATCACTGACGTGCGCAGGGCCTTTCGCATGTCATCTTCCTCCGCGCTTATCAGGTATGAGAAATATGAAGCGATGCTGTTCCGGACTCTGGAAGCTACCTCTTCATCAGGTACGGAGGGGAGGTTCATGCGTATAAGGAAGGAGTTCTTCCCGACCTCCTTCGCGCAGCCTATGAGGTAGTCTACGAAGTCCGGGTCGAGGTCCTTCTTCGTATAAGGGGCTTTTCTGTCGAAGTCATTGTATAGATACTCCGGTCGGTCGGTATAGACATCGATTATGACGCTGCCGTCTTCAGCGCGCGCGTAACGGCTCAATATGTCCTTCATGACTTAGGGCCCTCTTTCTGTCCCTGGCCGCTATATTCTAACACGAGGGGTCTTTGGTGACCACAGGATAAGGAAACTATGTGGCGGAGCCGGGACCTGTAGTGCTAATATACCCTGGACTGGGTTACGGGCCGGGAGAGGAGCCCGGACAACAGATGATCCGTGAAGCCGTACAATCAGACCTGGATGCGTTACAGGAGATGGAGAACCTCTCCTTCAGCGGGGACAAGTTGTCTCGCCGCAGCCTTGCATATCTGATCAAGAAGGGACATGCAACCACGCTCGTGGAAGTGGATGACGCCCGGGCACGTGGCTATGCTGTCGTTCTCTATAGAAAGGGGACATCACTGGCGCGGCTTTATTCCATCGTCGTCCACCCCGACTTCAGGGGATTCAGGATTGGGTCGGCACTACTTGAGTCCGCAGAGAGGGACGCTCTTGACAATGACTGCGTAATAATGCGCCTCGAAGTCCGACAGGACAATCACACAGCCATAAATCTATACAAGGAGCATGGCTATCGCGCCTTCGGCGCCATGCCGGACTACTATGAAGACCATGAAACGGCCCTGCGCTTCGAGAAGCGCCTGGTTCCCCATCTTGCCCTGGACATGGTGAAGGTGCCCTTCTACAGGCAGACTCTTGACTTCACATGCGGCCCTGCGGCCCTTATGATGGCAATGAAGGCGCTGGATCCTGAGCTGGAGTTCAGTCGCAGGCTGGAGCTCAGGATATGGCGGGAATCGACCACCGTCTTCATGGCCGCAGGCCACGGAGGCTGCGACTCTCTGGGGCTTGCCCTCGCGGCAAACAGAAGGGGATTCGATGTCGATCTCTTCATTAACGCCAGAGCGCCGTTTTTCATGCACTCGGTACGCGATCCCAAGAAAAAGGAAGTCATAAGTCTCATCCATGAGGACCGCATGGACGAGATAAGAGAGTCGAGCATAAAGCTCCACCATCGCGTCGTCGGGCTCGCGGAGCTTCAGCGGCGCTTCTTCGAGGGCTCCATCCCCATCGTATTGGTATCTTCATATCGCATCTATCATGAGAAGACGCCCCACTGGCTGGTAATAACGGGTTTCGAGAAGAAATACGTCTACGTACATGATTCCTTCGTTGACGTCGAGGATGGCAGGACTGAATCGGACAGCATAAATATGCCCATCCTCAAGAAGGACTTCCAGCGCATGTCCCGTTTTGGTGGGGCCGGACTCAAGGCCGTAATCATGTTGAGTGAACGCAAAGGGGATCGGGCGAAAGAATAATGTCGGCGCAAATAGTGATTGTTGAACAGCGCGGTGACTGGAAGGAGCACTATCCCGACGCCATAGTAGTCCTGGCGAAGGATTATGTCAGCCTTCAGGAGTACTTCAAGATGAGAGACCTCCGGGTTGTGAACCTGTGCAGGAGCTACCGCTATCACAGCCTGGGATATTATTGCTCCCTGCTTGCGGAGGCCCGCAGGCACAGGGTCATCCCGTCGGTGCGCACCATTACCGAACTTATGAGCAAGTCCATCTACGGGCTCAGTATCGATGACCTCCACGGGATTGTAGAGAAGCGCATCGGGGACATAAAAGACCAGCCTTCGGGACCGGCGTTCTCAATATACGTGCACTTCGGCAAGTGTGATAATGACGACTTCCAGGATCTCTCCCGGCAGCTATTCGACCTCTTCGCGTGCCCGATTCTGAAGGTGGAATTCAAACTCAACGGCAAATGGCAGATCTCCACAATACGCGCGACATCGCTTCATGGCATCCCGGAGGACCAGGAAGCCCCGTTTATAGACGGATTCAATGCGCATTCCAGTAAGCGATGGCGGACCCCCAGGGCAAAGCGGGTTTCGCGCTACGACATGGCCATACTGCATGACCCCGATGAGAAGCTTCCTCCATCGGATTCCCGGGCCCTCCAGAAGTTCATAAAGGCGGGCAAGAAGCTGGGCGTGGATGTTGATCTGATAACCAAGAAGGATTTCTCGCGGCTTGGGGAGTATGACGCCCTGTTTATCCGCGAGACCACTCAAATGGAACACCACACCTACCGATTCGCGCGAAAGGCCGAAAACGAGGGCATGGTCGTGATCGATGATCCCGACTCCATCATGAAGTGCACAAACAAGATCTACCTGGCCGAACTCCTGGCAGCCAACAAGATCCCCATCCCCCGCACGGAGATCCTGAAGAAGGATGAAGCGGCCGATATCAGGTCGGTTGAGTCCAGAATACCATATCCGATAGTGCTCAAGATCCCGGACTCTTCTTTCTCCAGAGGCGTCCACAAAGTCGCTACAGCGGACGATCTCAGGACGGTGGCAGACGGGTTGTTCTCGGACTCCGACGTAATTCTCGCCCAGGAATACATGTACACGGATTTCGACTGGCGCATAGGCATTCTGAACCGGCGGCCTCTCTTTGCCTGCCAGTACTTCATGAGCCGGCGCCACTGGCAAATCATGAAGTATGACGAGTCGGGAGAATACACCGAGGGGGCCTCGAAGACCTGGAAGGTGGAGGACGTGCCCGAGGCCGTTGTCAAAACCGCCCTTCAGGCGGCCAACCTCATAGGCGACGGGTTCTACGGCGTCGACGTGAAGGAATCAGACGCAGGCCCCGTGGTGATAGAGATAAATGATAATCCAAGCATCGATTCCGGGGTGGAGGACAAGGTCCTCGGGGACAACCTGTACCAGGCGGTGATTGAAGAATTCACCCGCAGGCTGGACATCATGATTTCTATCTAGGCCATCAGCACGCCTCTCGGAATCTGGTTTTGATATTCCCGCATAATTCCCCTAATATCGAGGCCCGTGGCACAGGTGCCGCGTATGCACCTGAATAGGGCCGGGGTTCTCGACGGCCCTTAGTGTGCATGATCTGTCCATTCAAGGAGAAAACCGCTATGACCGTCAAACCGTTCCAGGCCCTGGAAACGCTCGAGCAATTGAAGGCCGATTACGGAGGCGATGCGGCCCGGTGCAAGATGGAGATGCTTGAAGTGCTTGAAGATGCATCGCTGTCGAGCACAGGCAAGGTCTTTCGCTTGCACGAAACGCTCTGCTTTTTGCGTGCCTATCCGGACAGCAGCGATGTCCTCAGGCAGGTGGAGAAAATGCTCAGCGGCTTCGCGCGCCGGAAGGACCTCCGGCGCAATCGGAGGGAACTGGCCAATAGCGGCGTGGCCGGTACTGCAATACATTATGCCTTCTTCTGGATCACGGCATGCTGGCTGTCCGAGCGCTGGCCGGACCGCATATATATCGACTGGGGGGACTTTGAGAAGAAAAAGGAACTCATGGAGTTTCTTCACCTGCTGGTCCACTTCTCAGAGACTCCCGCGCTCGACCACCTGAATTTCTCCCAGCGCGAATGGATAAAGCGCCTCAAGGGGCCGGATGAAACAGACGCCTGTTTTCTGATTCGTCGTTTCAAAGCGCTCCCCGGCAACTCATTCGTTCGTGAGACGCTCTATGACCGTCTGATCATACCCATGAGACTCTCGCCCGGCGAGAACACGCCGAGCCGGACGAATGCCCGCTATCCGTTAAGTCCGGTCGTTTTCCAGACCCGGCGGCTCTCGAAAGTCCGCCCGAGGCTGCGGCGGGAGATCCCGGGATGTCCGGTGCGCGTGAGTGCCGTTCCACCCCGCGAGGCCCGGAGGCTGGTCGACCTGGCGCGTGAGGCAATGGTGACCCGGAGCCGCGACCTCGACGCTTTCGAGTACGCATATGAGAAGGACGTAAGGCTCATCAGTTGCGACCAAGGGATTCAGTTCGTGTGCCTCGGCGTCATTCCGGAGCGCCGGCTGCTTCTCGATGCGGTTTATAGTTTCCTGACGCTGAAGAATGGCGTTCCAATAGGTTATGTATTGACCAGTTCGTTCTTCCGTTCTTCCGAAGTAGCCTTCAACATGTTCGAGACATTTCGCGGGGCCGAGTCCGGAATTATCTACAGCCGTGCGCTGGCCATGGTGCGGCGCCTCTTCGGGAGCGATACATTCGCCGTGCCCCCGCATCAGCTGGGTTACAATAACCTGGAGGCGCTGGAGTCGGGCGCGTGGTGGTTCTACTATAAGCTCGGATTTCGCCCGAGGGATCCCGGAGTCCGCCGGCTCCTGCGGAGGGAGCTCAACATGATGAAGCGTAGACCCCGGCACCGAACCGATATCAAGACCCTGAATGACCTCTCGTCCGAGAACATGTACTTCAGCATGGGGAAGAAGCGCAAGGACGTCATAGGTGAGATCTACCTGGGGGATATAGGCCTCCTTGTCAGCCACACCCTGGCCGAGCGGTTCGGCGCCGATCGCGAGAAGGCGGTCAGAACCTTCTCCCGGGAGGCGGCGCGGCGCCTGGGCCTGCGCTCTCGGCAAGGATTCTCGGCCGGGGATAGGTTGGCCTGGGAGCGCTGGAGCCCCTTGATCATGGCGGTGCCCGGAATAGAAAAATGGAGCGCGGAAGACAGGCGGCTGCTCGTTCGCGTGGTGCGAGCCAAGGGAGGGAGGCGGGAGTCCGAATTTGTGCGGCTCTTCAACCGGCACCGGCGGCTGCAAAAGGCCCTGATCGAATTAACGTAGAGAGCCTGGGAATAGACCGGATGGGCGGGGCCCACGCGGCGCCCCCGGTGTCTTCCACGCCTCCCCATTCGGATGGTGCCGTCTGTGATGGCGCCGTACGGGGTTGACGCGGCGGGCTTCCGGGCGTAGAGTACTTTTGCGGTAACCCGAAAGGTGTATGCAGAGGAACCGTCGGGTATCGATCCTTCTTGAAGAACCCCCTGACGAACGGAAATGAACGATGAAAGGAGGCTGTGCTATGAACCGGCGTGTTCACCGGCGTGGCCGTATGGGGGTGATATGTATTTTGATGTCAATCGGCCTTATGGTCCTGGCGCCGGCCGCCCGCGCCGGAGTGGTGCGTGTCGAGATCGCCAGCCGGGAGGCTGCCTCCGATGCCCCGCAGGACGGCCCGGCCGGGCCCTATGAGGTACTTAAGGGAATAATATACCTCGAGGTGGATCCGGATGACCCGGCCAATGGCATGGTGGTGGATCTGGATCTTGCCGAGCGGAACGAGCGCGGCAATGTCGAATTCTCTACTGATTTCGAGATGCACAAGCCCGTTGATGCCGATCGCGGAAACGGCCGGCTGATGTATTTCGTCAACAACCGCGGGCACAAGATGGGCCTGGGCCACTTCTGCTATGAGGCCGGCGAAAACTGGCTGTATCGCAATGGCTGGTCTTTTTTGTGGTGCGGTTGGAACTGCGACGTGATCCCCGGCGACCGGACACTCAACATCTATGTGCCGGTGGCAACCCAGAACGGCAAGACCATCACGGGGAGAGTGTACACTGAGATCATCTCCTACTCGGACTTCGTAGAAAACGGGTTGCCCCTCGTCTGGGGCGGCTCCGTCGCATATGAGCCGGTCAACATGAATGAACCTGACGCCGTCCTCAATATGCGGCAGTACCGCTGGGAAGGCCCTGTCGAGGTGCCGCGCGATCAATGGTCATTCGCGCGCGTGGAAGACGGCCGGCCCGTTCCCGACCCGGGCCACCTGTATGTGAATGAAGGCATCAAGCCCGGATGGCTGTATGACCTGGTATATACGGCGAAGGATCCAAAGGTGACGGGTCTCGGCCTGGCCGCGATCCGCGACGTCGTGTCCTATTTCAGGTACGAAGAGGTCGACGATGCTGGCACTCCGAACCCACTGGCCGGAGCCATAGAGCACACCTACTCCTGGGGCCACTCCCAGTCGGCCCGCCTGCTGTATCATTTTCTCTATGAGGGTTTCAACGGTGACGAGAAGGGGAGGATGGTATTCGACGGCGTACAGGCCAATTGTGGGGGGGGCGGAAAGGGGCAGTTCAATTCGCGTTTCGCGCAGACCACGCGCCACGGGAGCCATCACGAAGACAACCTCTTTCCCATCGACTTCTTCCCGTTCAACACCGTCGAGCAGTACGACCCGGTAACCGGAGAGCGTGGGGATGGGCTGGAGCGGGTGCGCAAGTCCGGCGTTCTTCCCAAGATATTCTTCATAAATTCCGCCACAGACTACTGGACCAGGGCCGCCTCACTGCTCCACACCGATGTCGAGGGCAAAAGAGACGCCGAGATTGATCCGAATGTGAGGATATACGCGATCGCCGGCCGCGCTCACGTCGACGACCGCATCGGTCTTATCGGCCGGGCGCTCCTTACCGCCCTGGACGAATGGGTCACGGACGGCGTCGAGCCCCCGGAGTCTCAGATTCCGCGGATCTCAGACGGCACCCTGGTTCCCATTGAAGAGTTCCGCGAGGCGTTTCCCGCAATTCCGGGTGTCCTCATACCCGAGTCCTATTATAATCCCTACCGGTTGGACCCCGGGCCCCGCTGGCGGGCGGAGGGTATCGCCGATAATGTGCCTCCGAAGACCGGCCCCAAATATGTATGCCTCGTTCCCCAGGTCGACGCCGACGGCAATGATATAGCCGGCGTGCGTCTACCCGAGGTCGCTCTGCCGCTCGCCACATTCACAGGCTGGACGATGCGGAATCCGGGATTTTCCCGAACGCTGGGCCGAAACACCGGCCGGGTATGGCAGGTGCCCGCGACAGCCGGGGAACGTGAGCGAACCGGCGATCCGAGGGAATCGCTTGAGGAGCGGTTTGACTCTGGAGGGGACTATCTGGAAAAGGCGAAGCAGTGTCTCTCGACCCAGAGAGGTCAGAGGCTGCTGCTGGACGAGGACCATAATAGGCTGCTGGAACAGGCGGTCATACAAAGCGCCTTCATTGGAGATCTGAGGCCTCTGGAGGACGTCGTACTCCAGGACGGGCCTGAAGCCGGCCTCGCCCACCTTGAGCAGGTGGACGCTTCCGGCATCCTTCTCTGGATCGGCAGGGGCTTGCGGTCTATGGATGGCATGATCAACTCGAAGGGGTATGAATATCTGTATGCGGGCGAGCTCGAACCGGCGCTCAGGCTGTTCAAGTTCAACACACTTGCATTCCCGGATGACGCCAATACATGGGACAGTCTTGGCGAGTGCTATCTCGCCATGGGCGAGCTGGATCTCTCCAAGGAGAACTACGAGAAGTCTCTCGAGGTGAATCCCGAGAACGCGAATGCGGCGAGGATGCTCCAGGGAATAGAGTGGAGGGCCAGCGGCGGCCGGATAGACCCGGTGGTCCGGGAGCGGGCAGTCCGTGAGGCGGCGGGCGTGATCAGGGAGCGCTACGCGGACCCGGAGGTCGCCCGGGCCCTTGCGGACACGATGCTTGCCCGCCTGGGGCGGGGCGGGTTCGATTCGGCCACCACGGCGGATTCCCTGGTCGCAGGGGTGATGAGAGTGATCAGGTCCAGGGTTGCTGACCGGCACTTCGTGTTCTCGTTGCGTGACGAATTCCAGATCTCACCCGACGATTCGCCCGGCCGTGAGCGGAGCCCGCATGGCCTTCGTGCGACGCGCATGCTTGAGCACGACACCGCATACCTGGAGTTCGACGGATTTCCCGGTGACGACGAATCCATGGCGGCTGTGGCGCAGGCGGTTAGGGATCTCCCGAAGACGAACGCCATAATTCTCGACCTCAGGGATAATAACGGAGGGTCCGCAGACATGGTTGTTCTTCTCTGCAACCATCTCCTGGAGCCCAATTCACTCCTCTGCACATTCTCCGGCCGATCTGGAGGATTTCCACCTGAGATAAGAACCACGTCGCCGGGGCGGCATTTCGGCACAGATGTCCCGGTATTGGTGCTCACCGGTGAGGCTACCATATCCGCCGCGGAAGCGCTGACGTTCATCCTGCAGGACTACGGCCGTGCCGTGGTCGTGGGCGAGCGGACTGCGGGAATGGCCAATCCGTCGAGAACCTACTCCGTTGAACCGGTTTTCGAAATGACAGTACCATTCGTGATTACGCGATATGGCAAGAGCGGAGGGACATTCGCGGGGGCCGGGGTCCAGCCGGACATAGAGGTACCTGCAGCCCGGGCACTGGATTCTGCCCTTGATGAAATCGGCAGGCTTCTCGAGTGCCAGGAGCATTGACCGGTCATTTCTTTGACCGGCCGTTGAGATTGAGATTGACAAATCCATGCTCAGCAACCTAGCTTTGGTAGCGCTTGGTCTGAAGCTTCGTGGGATTGCAGGCCTTTGAGGAGGAGGTAGCAGTTTATGGTGCGTTCTGCTGTCAGTATGGCTCTAGTGGCGCTGTTGGTATTGGGATTTGCTGCAGGAGCCAGTGCGGGCATGAGACTTGGTGGTGGTATTCACTATCTCAGGACCGTCGGGGACCTGAAGGACACCCCTGAATTCGATGCCAATTCGCTCGGGTTTCTCGGTGCACTGAAGTACAAGGGCGGGCTATTCACCGTCGAGGGGGCCGTGGAAGTGATTCCGGACTATGTGGGAAGCGATAAGGTCCTGTGGCAGCCGCAGGCTCATCTCCTGATTGGCGGGCTGATTTACGGAGGCGCCGGTATCGGCATCGGTTATATGAGTGACTTCGGGTGGCAGGATCCTTTTTACGCCCTGCGCGCCGGCGTTGATTTCATGCTGGGGCCGGTAGACCTGGATGTCTTCGCCTCGTACCGTTTCCAGAAATCAGACGATTTAGCTGTGCTCGAACAAGATGACCTCGACGCGATTACGTTTGGCGTCCTGATCAACTTCGGTTCTTCGGGCGACTAATCCATATTACATAAGCTACTGGCTAGATGCCGCTGCTTCTAGACTGGTAACCCGCAACAACAGAGGCACCGGACATGATTGGTCCGGGGCCTTTAATTCACTCGCGGCGCCGTTCCCCGAGAAGGAAGATGTCGCGGAGACCCTGTTCTCCTCGGGTTGCAAGCCACTTCCTGTCGAAGTCTGGAGACTGTACGATCTGGGCGACGGCCGCCAGGCAACGCAGGTGGAAGTTTCGCTCAGCTCTTGATCCTACGAGTACGATGACGGTATGCACCAGGGGCACTCCCTCCGCGAAGTGAATGCCGGGAACACAGCGGGCGACGAGGACGCCAAACGGGACATCCCCTTCAACGACAATGTGCGGGATCGCCAGGCCCGGAGCTACCACCGTGGAGCTTTCCTTTTCGCGTGCCGCAAGCAAACAACAGAATTCGGTAGCGCCGATTCCAAGACGAGGGGCCATGGCTTCTGCGACTTTGGCAAAGAACACATCTAGCAGGATATCCTCCCTGAGGTCCAGAACCGCGCAGGTCTCGAAGAGCTCATCCACACGATCGGCGGTGATATCGTCTCGTTCGCGAATGACCTCCTTGAGCTCCGACTCCAAGGTACCATCGACAAGTTGACGCGCCGTAATCCTTTCCACAAGGTACATGAGTGCCGACTCCCGTCGAACTCGTCTTCGTCCATAAAACCAGTATGCACAGAAGCCAACGATAGCCAATACCACACTGATAACGTAGGCCTCCTCTCCCATTTCCAGCAGAATGAAGGCAAAGCCCATGAGCCCGGCAACCTGGAGCCATGGATACAAAGGAGCGCGGAACTGCGGTCGGTAGTTCTGTAGCCCGCTCTCTCGAAGTATGATGAGCGATATACAGGCTAGGGCGTTCGTCATGATGAGGACAATGGAGGCGGATTCAACAAGAATATCCAGGTCGAGGAAAAGGGACGCAATGACAAAAGCACCAGTGAGGAGCAACGCATTGTGCGGGGTCCGGAAGCGCTTGTTGATCCTCCCAAAGAACTCGGGAAAGAGCCGGTCCCGGCTGATCGGGACCAGCGATCTGCCGGCGGTCATGATCCCCGCATTCGCTGTTGTCAGAAAGGCAAGGATGGCGGCAACGCTCATTGCCATTCTCCCGCGGTACCCCATGAACACCGAGGCACCGTCGGAGACCGGTGTAAGAGAACCAGCCAGTTCCGATGCGGGAAGCACCCCCACGGTGACAAACACCATCAGTGTGTAGAAGATGCTTACTATCAACAGAGCAAGCAGCATCCCCAACGGGATGTTGCGGGCCGGATTCCGGATTTCTTCTGCGACACTGGCGATCTTCAAGAGGCCGGCATAGCTGATAAAGACGTAACCGACAACCATGAAGAGCGCACCTTTGCCGTGCGGGGCGAACGGTTCGAAGCGCTGGACCGTTACAGCCGGCAGACCTAAAACGATGTAGGCAATCATCAAACCGAACAGCCCCAGAACAAGCAGCACCTGGATGCTGCCTGCTTCCTTGATACCTAGGATATTGAGGGTGACGAACACGAGGCAGCCCAGTATGCCTACGAGATGGATGTCGAGATTCGCGAGGGCGGCAGCGAACAGCGCCATACCCACCAGCGCAAAGGCGCTCTTCATCGACAAGGAGAACCAGCTCAACAGTCCGGACACAGTGCCGACGCCCGGGCCGAGACTTCGAATAACCGTGTAGCAGTCAGCTCCCGCCTTCGGCATGGCAGTCGTCATCTCCACGAGGCTCAGCATACCCGGTAATGACAGCAATCCTGCCAATAGATAGCAGACGATGACTGCCGGTCCCGCCTTGGCGAAGGCGATGCCCGGAAGAACAAAAAGCCCGGAACTGATCATCGATCCCGCCGCTATGCAGAACACATGGCCGAGAGTCAGGCTCTTCTTCATTTGCATTGTAAGAGTCCTCAAGAACCTGGGTTCAATCGCTGCTAATACTGATCCGGACTTCTCCGCCCCGCATGTATTTCATTAATGCATCACAAAGCAGTCATTTGATCTGTGCCAATCCACGCTTGGCAAAGCGTCTCTCTCTTTCTTAGGATTGCTCCGGCATTCGGTAGCGCAAGAGGCAACCAACCCCACCAGCATTCATCAAGAACTCACTCGTATCGACTATTTCAACTCGGCAGCCGGACTTTTCAGCGATTCTCACCATCTCTTCCTTAATGTCAAGGTCTCCTAGTCCTTTGCTTCCGCATTCAGGACAAACCTCATGAATAGCGCGATTAGAGCCTATTGCGTCACATTCCTTGCATGACCAGCCCGTATCAGGGTTGTATGACTTGGCCAACACAAGCACATTTGCCTGTTTCCACTTTAGAGCGTTAAGACTGGCATCCACACCGATTACCGCGAGACCACTGGTATTCAACTCATGCTGCAGTCTATCGACCATAGCCTGTGATTCCCGTTCTTCTTGCTCCACAAAAGACGCAAGGGCGGCCGCCACAACATCTGAGATCCGATCCCTGCCGGATGAGACAACTATATCAGTTAGCTTGGCAGCCAGATGCTTGGGCAACGCGTTCCGTACCCGGGAGGTCATCCGCTGATCCCCGGATAGAATCAAGTGGGTATACCCTCCCGCTGACATAAGTCTATCAAGAATTTTGATCTTATCTTCAATAAACTGGCGCCCTCGCTTCTTTCGGTGATCATGATAATGTTCCTTGGTCCATTCGCGACCGACGCGCTCACGCAATTCCGGGCGCTCTTTCCAAACTTGTTCCGTTACGGACCCCAGATTAACCCCCATTATGCGTGCTTCGCTATCAGTAGATATCACCACCACAAACCGATGGTATGTATCCTTGAGCTCAACCAAATGATAAATATTGGGCGTGGAGTTAAGTGCAAGCCAGTTCGGCAGTGGAACCCTAAACTGTAGTGGCAAGAAGAAAGGCCTGTCGCCACCACGCGAGAAGATTGCCGCCCCTTTCGCGTCCGGGAATAGCTCCGTGGCAATGAAAGTCTCAATGCTGTTCAGGGCCTCCTCGAAGTAACGCCTTGTGTCATCCATCAAGCTTGCTTGTAGTAAGCGAATCCGCTCATCCAAAGGACTGCGATATTCAGACGCTCCCGACTCCAAGTTGAGGTAACAGCTAATAACCGGAGCTTCTGTCTCCTCCAGAGTCACCAACGTTCGGACGTGTTTCTGCAGGGTCTTAATTTCCATGCGATTAAGCTCCTTGTCTTCTTGGGTAAGTACATAAAGCCTGACGTGGCAGCTCTTTGCACAGTCGGCCGAGAGGGCATCACGTTAACCTGTACGCGACATAGTCCCCTCGGAGAAGCTGACATGCCACGGATGAGATCATCCGGGATTCGCTTCTCTTCGTCGATGCTCGTGACCACCGGCTGAATTTCTGCCCTGCAAGAATCCCTCAGAGTCTTCCTAATGAGATTCTGCTCATCCGTGAATTCGAAATCTAACACCTGTTACCACCTCCCGGAGATATCCATCCGCTGAACTGTTCCATGGATCTTCTCAAGCTCGCAACCACTTGGGAGAAGAACTCTGACACAGCCAACAGGTTCGATTTCATTCTGGCCTTCCAGCTCAGATTCATCTCGTGTGGTGCAAATATCGATTCACAGAGCTCTTCCGCCGCCACGTGTCTCATGAAGAGACCCGTGAGAATTTTGATCTTTGCCTTATCCTCTGCAGTAGTCTTGACGGTCAGACCGTGTATCAAAGAAGCTAGCCTATAGATGCCCTGTTCGGCGACCAGCACGGGTAAGCCGGTCCCGCGAATGAAGTCCATTATGATTCTTGCGGGTGGCCCTCCGGACAGCACCAACCCGACGAAGTTCCTAACGCCGCTGTGATAAAGGGCAAGCGCCCCCAGCAATATGTCGCTTCTGTCGCTTGAGGTTATGATCAGCGTCTTCTCTTGAGAGCCCGCCACGGTCTCCATTACCTCGTGCGGTTCCATTGTGGCAACAACGACATTCTCAATTTGCTCATTCCAGACCGATGTCGGGTTAGAAACGTCTTCGTTCAAGACGCGCAATCGCAGCTCATCTTTGACCACGGACAATGTGGGCGCAGACAGAATCGACTGATGCGGAATGAAACCGAGAATCCGTAGATCTCTCCGTTTGTCGCTGGCTCTCCTCAGTAGTTGACATACTCTGTCATACTTCTCGGGTCTCACCTTGTTCACAATCATCCCAAGAACCGAGCAGCCGTGAGAGAGAAAGAACGAATGATTGAGTGCCAGTCTGTCAATTGTGCTCCCTATGCCTCCCTCACCGACAATCACCACCGGCGCATTCAGCAATCTGGCGACATCGGCGTTCGACAAGTCAAAGATCGAACCGACTCCGGCGTGACCGGTTCCCTCAATTACTATAACGTCGCTTTCTCTCTCTATCTGCCTGTAGGCTCTCAGTATCCGGCCTTCGGGTGACTTCGCCTTGCCCTCGATGTACTTGGTGGTCTGGTTCTTCTCCATAAGGAAAGGCCCCATGTCTTTGAGATTTCCGCCTAACCCGAATACCTTCTTCATCAGAAGGGCATCCTCTGCGACCGTCCTGGACCCGCTTCTCACATGCCGCTGTGCCAGCGGCTTTATGTAGCCGACCCTGTAGCCTTTTGAGACAAGAAAGCTGATCAGGCCGAGAGAAACAGATGTCTTTCCGGCATTTCGTCCAGTAGCTGCAATGAATACCTTGCTCGCCATCGCCCCTCTAATTCACAGGCTCGCCGGACTCCGGCACCCGCTACCACCTACAAGTGAAAGGCCCCAGCGGCTTCCTGTACAACATCCTCCACTCGTACCCGCCGCAGGCCCGCTGGGACCTCCACTCTGACTATATCCCCGATTCTCTTACCTAACAGTGCTACACCAACTGGTGCGAAGACTGACAACCTTCCTTCATGACCACTAGCGTTCCCAGGATAGACCAGGCAATAGGCTTCCACTTCTCCCGTATCCAGATCCCGGATTCGGACTCTACAATTCATCGAGACGAGATTCTCCGAAGCGTCCTCAGGCTCGACTACCTTTGCCCGATCCAGCTTATTCTCCAGCTCTCTGATATGGAGATCATCCGCCAGGTGAAATTCTCTGGCGGCCTCGAGCACCTCTCTCAATTGCTTCAAGTCCAATGTCGTGATGCAACTCCTTTTGCGCCCCATGACCTAACCCCCATAGACCTAACAGACTGCGTCCGGATCCTCTGTCAAGGTGAAGATCTTGATGCATTCACCTGTGTCGACACGGAAACTCGATTGGATACCAGTGACCTTAGTATTTGCTAGGGTTTCGATCAGAGCCTTCTGGAGTGGCTCTGATCTTGCCATGATCTCCATTTTGAGCTTGCTCAAGAGGTCGAAGCCTTCTTCCCTGCTTGCCAGATCCCGTTCTGCCGGAGGCAATACACACGTCACTCGGACCGTTACGGTCGTCCCAGCGGCCTCCGCGGTCACCGTCGCGACCTGTTCGCCCATGTAGGTTCTTAAGAATACGACCACTGCACTAACGAGCGCTGACTGAATCTCCTCCTTGAGTTCCGCATGCATCCCAATCACCCCTTGCAGTCCAGGTGCTTCCTGGTTTCTGAAATCCGGCCAAAACCAAAAAAGCCAACCTCGGCTCCCGCTCTCTCATAAGAGAACATGGAGATTCGACGTTGGCTTACTCAGCAACAACCCCGTTTACTGAAGCGGGTTCTTGCGTTAAGTCTTCCCGATTTTCTGTTGTCCTGTCGCCATTAAGTTACCACTGATACAGTTCGTTTGTCAACTCCCAAGGCTCCACAGTACTTATTTATCCGCCGAAAACCCCGGCTGGGAATCCTGATACAGCGTGAATATGATGACTCTCTCTCCGGTTTTGGTGCTTATGTCGGTGTGCAGGCTCTGCACCCGGCAGCCTGTAATGTCAAGAACGATACTCTCCAGGAGGGGCCTTGCGCCCTCCAGTAGTTGGACCCGTGTTCGCTTTACCAGATCCGCCCCATCTACAGTCTTTGCTAATTGCTCTTCTGCCGGGGTGAGGACTCCCTTAAGGCGCACAAAAATCATATCCTTAATGATGTAACTCTTGGTCTCCATCGGCCCTCGCCCCATATACTCCTTCTCGAATTTGATTATGGCCTCACTAATCCTGGCCTCGAGCTGCCCCTTGGTCGCGTCAGACATATCTCAACTCTCCCGATTATGATGGCTGAACAGCCAGCTCTCGTACATCCGGCAAATACTGCTTCTGTATCTTCATGACCCGATCCTCTCATAAAACGGTGTCTCAGGCAATCCCGGGGTGGTTCACTATTCTGTGGGATACCTTGCCGTTTGGGCGCCAACCGACCTTGTCAGTTTCAATTAGACTGAGTAGAGTCTGGTTGAGGGCGAGTTGCTGTCAGGCGGCCGGATCCCCGGAGATGGAGGACCGAAAATGCGGAGATTCTCGCTGCTTTGTGTTGTCGTAGTTTCACTCTGGGTGAGCTTGGCGGTGGCGAGTGAGCGATCGCCGGTGCTTGCGGCGGAGAAGCCAATTGCAGCCGAGGCCTCTCCGGGAACGCATACCCAGCCGCTTCCGGGCGTCCGGGCGATAACCCCTAAGCCATTCATTCAGGACCTGGTGGCTGCAGTCTCGGCCGACACAGTAAGCAGGTGGATTTCCCAGCTCAGCGGTCACGAGCCGGTAGTGATAGGGGGAGTGCTCGACACGCTGCTTACCCGGTACACCTACAACTGGCGCTTTGACCACGCAGCCCAGTATGTATACGAGCGCTTCCAGGACTACGGCCTGAATGTCGGCTACCACACTTACACGGTATCATTGTTTGACTTGAACGGGGTGCACATGAGCGACGGCCTAAACGGTTGGGTAGTAGGCGGCAAGGCCAGAATCTACAGAACCCGTGAAGGCGGTGTCACCTGGACCCGGCAGAACGTCGACGCCTCCGGGGCGGCTCTGTACAGCGTCAGCTTCGTCGATACCCTGACGGGCTGGGTGGTGGGTAACGGGGGCCGGATCTTCAAGACCGCGGATGGTGGAGATACATGGCTTCCGCAGTCGTCGGGGACAGCCGTTGGCTTAAGGCGGGTTTTCGCGCTCGACGCCCAGAATGCCTGGGCCGTGGGCTCACTCGGTACTATTCTCCGGACTGCCGACGGGGGCGCAGACTGGTTGGATGTAGCCGGCGGAGGCGTTCATGAGCTCTATGGCTGCCACTTCCGGTCGGTCGACCGGGGGCATATCGTGGGAACCACGGGGGCAATCCTCTTCTGGGACGGGTCGGAAGTCACCGGGCAGGCCAGCGGCACCACGGAGACCCTGGAGGACGTGAATTTCATCAGCGACAATGTTGGTTGGGTGGTGGGAGATGGATTGACGGTCCTCAAGACGACGGATGGCGGGCTCAACTGGGTCCCGCAGTCGGTGCCGGTCGACGTGGATCCCCATCTCAAGGGCGTATGCTTCGTGGACAACCTCACGGGCTGGGTTGTCGGCTCGAGCGGTACCGTCCTTGGTACCGGCGATGGCGGCGCGACCTGGGAAGTCCAGCGCGGCGGGACCCTGTTCGACTTGAGGCGGGCCGCATTCATTGATGAGGACGAGGGCTGGGCCGTGGGTTCCCGGGGCACTATTCTTCACACTACAGATGGCGGAGCCAATTGGACGAGCCGGCGCAAGAACCTGCCTGCCGCCGATGTCCTTGTGCTTAAGAACATCGTGGGAACCAAGCGGGGCACGGTCTCCAACGAACAGGTCATAATCTGCGGTCACCTTGACAGCACATCCCCCGACCCCAACAACCTTGCGCCCGGGGCCCAGGACAATGGGAGCGGTACGGCAGCCGTAATTGAGGCTGCGCGTGTTCTCGCGGGAGCCAGGTTCGAGAAGACCATCAAGTTCATCGCCTGGTCCGGCGAAGAACAGGGGTTCTACGGCAGCGGCGAATATGCCGGCCAGGCCAGGGCACGCGGGGACACGATAGTCGGCGTTCTGAACTTCGACATGATAGCCTACGTCGATCACGCCCCGGAAGACATTGATCTGGTCAGCATCGATGTCTCATCCTGGCTGGTCGATTTCGCCATAGACTGCACCAATGCCTACGTACCCGGGCTCCCAACGCGCAGTGTCATCAATCCCGTCATATCCGGCAGCGATCACCGCTCGTTTTTGAAGGCTGGATACGACGCCATATGGGCGATTGATAACACCGACGCCTACTATCCCTACTTGCACACCGTCAACGACACCCTGGGCAACCTCACCATGTCGTTTTGCGGCGAAGTAATAAGGATGGGAGTCGCGACGCTGGCGGAGCTGGCGGTGCCCGACGTCGATGCCGGAGCGCCTTCAGTCGCCGGAACAGTCTCTGCGTTGGCCGGTTGGCCCAATCCCTTCAGGGGTTCAACCCGGGTATATTTCACCCTGGGCTATAAGTCCCCGGTCAGGGCCTGCATTTACGATGTCGAGGGGCGCCGGGTCAAGAGCCTTTACGAAGGGCCGCTCCCGGCCGGGCGACAAGTCCTCCCCTGGGCCGGGGATGACGACTGGGGGGCGAAGGTGTCCCCGGGGGTCTACTTCGCCGAAGTACAGACCATGGCCGGCGATGGCTGTGTCAAACTGATTCTGCTCCGCTAGGGTATTGCAGCAGGGGCTTCCATACTGACTTCAACCGGGCCGGCAACCTGGCCGCCCGACCTGCACCCGGGTCGGTCTTCCTACTGGCCCGAAATGGACTTGACGCTCCGGGAATGATGCAGTATGATCTAAATACCGACCGGTCGGTATGCTTTCATAACTAAACTCAGGAGGCGCATTTTGGGACGAAAGGACCCGGGGACTACCAGGAAGAAGATCATCGATACGGCCCTCCGTCTATTCCTGGAGAGGGGCTATGAGGGAGCGTCCATGAACGCGATTTCCGCAGAATCCGGCATCACCAAGGGGGGCATTTACCACTATTTCGAGAGCAAGGAGCATCTCTTCCGCGTGGCGCTTCAGTCCATTACTGCTCAGATGGATAAATGGAGCTCCAGACAGTTCCGGTCTGTCAGTACCGCGGAGGACCTCATCGGCGCCGTCCTGGGTTCCATCAAGTCCATGCGGGACGCGTTTTCGGGGATAGTGAGGGAGGACCATGAGAAGCACCCCTACAGTTTTCTCGAGGTGCTGATAAGTGCGGCCCGGAGGGATGAGGGCGTGAGGCGGGAGATGGCTGCCATATACTCGCAGGCTCGTGACAACATGAAGGCCCTGTTGCTTGAAGCTCGAGACAGGGGAGAAATTAGGGGAGAGATAGACTGCGACGCTCTCGCCCTTGAGATCAACGCCCTTATGGAGGGCGTTATGCTGCTAGGTGTCCTGGACGAATCTATGGATCTGGATGCTGCGGGTGAGAGGGTGTCCCGGAACATATGGACAATGATAAGGGCATGAATTGAGCCGATGCGACTCCCGAGGAACAGGAGATGAGGCAATGAAGACGTCAAGGCTCTTACTGGGCATACTGCTCGGGCTCATGGTTCCGGGCCTGGGCATGGCACTGGTCTCCACCGGGGCGCTTCAGGGTCCGGGTGCTATCGCCGAATGGCTGTCCGGCGGAACCGCGATGCAGCTGGCGATGCTGGTGGTCGCCCTGATTCTCATCCTGGCCATTAGCCGCGGCAGGCCGGCTGTTTACGGATTCAGGATGCCGTCGGCCGCGCAGGCGAAAAGTGCTCTCCTGTGGGGCAGCATCGCCGCAGTTATCACCCATGTTGTCCTGGCCGTCTTGTGGACTTTCCTGTCCCCTTCAGCCGGGCACCCCGGGTTGAAGGGGGACTCCTTTCTGCACACCGTGATCAGCGTGTGGATTATCGCCAGCATTTGCGAGGAAGTAGTCTACAGAGGACTGGTGCAGGGTTTCCTTGAACCATTGCGTGCGTATGGCCTCAATATATCCAGAGTGCGCCTGAGCATGCCCGTCATCATTGCCGCCCTGCTTTTCGGCGGCATACATTTGATGCTTCTGACCACGGGGGCTGGCGGCATGCTGGTAGGGGGAATAGTTGGTAGCGCCGTAGTGCTTGGGCTGGCGGCGGGATACTACAGGGAGCAATCAGGCAGCCTGGTTCCGGCCGTGCTGATTCACATGCTGTTCAACATATATGGAAGCGCTTCTGCCTACATACAGAACCGGTGACGGTCCGGAAGCACAGGGACTTCCTTTATTCGATCTGAGGCAGTCGGCTATTTCCCGGATAAGGTGGTAGCGTCAGTCTGACGCGGTGCAGGTCTGCGAAATGTGTTGCGGGGCGTGGTGCTGCGGGGAGCTATCTCGTAAGCACCATCTTCTTAACTAGCCTTGAATCTCCAGCCGTAAGCTCGATGAAGTAAATCCCGCTTGGCGCCGGGTTTCCGCCGGCCGTAGTCCCATCCCACGAGAGCCTACCGGTACCTGGGCTAACCATCGCTTCGAGGAGCGTGGTCACCTGACGGCCACTTACGTCGTAGACTTGTATCGAGGCGCGCAGCAATATACTGCCCTCGCCCGGGAGGTTGTAGGAGATCTCCACTTTGGACCGAAAAGGATTGGGGAAGTTCTCCACGCTGAGGGCTGCGGCGGTGCGCCCTGGAGCCACACCGGATACGTCGCCAATCGTTAGAGTATCGACCGCGGGCGTAGGGTCCACATTGCCGTAAGTGTGCAGGGCCCTCGCCTCGAAAACGTGCCGGCCCTCCGCCAGGGGGGCAGACGCGAAATAGAAGCTCTCTGTGGTGTCGCCCCAGGCGCCGTCCGTCGGTGCGGCATCGGACCAGGGGCCGCCGTCAACGCGCCACTCGACCTTAGCTATGCGGTTAAGCGTAATATCGTGTCCGCTGCCATAGGGGTTGATATTGTCGAGCGCCGTCACGAGAGCGCTGCCCGAGTAGGTGGGTGTTTGAGTTGTGTCGGGGTCAGGGGAGTACGCGTACAGGGCCGTTTCGGGAAAGGTGTCCAATATGTCCGGGATGCTGTCGCCGTCGGCGTCATGCCAGCCGATCTGCCCCTTGGTATAGAAGCACACCCTGTGGTCGAATGGACCCACATTCCTCATGATGCACCATACCACGTTGATGGCGCAACCGTTCAGAGTCATGCTGTTCTGATTCTCAACCGCCTGGTAGCCGGACGTCCTCGTGCAGGGGTTGCCTGCCGAGAGGTGCTCGTCTAAAGCGTAAAAGACATGGCAGGTCTCGTGGGCAAGTATGGCGCCCATGTACTCAATGCCGCCCTCGCCGTTGTCATAAGTCATGAAGATTATGGGCCCGCCGAGGAACGTGAAAGCAATATAACCGTCGGCGAACGCCCCGTCGGCGTCGTTACTGCTGTCTACTACTAATACGCATGTCCCCCAATCCGTCCCCAGGGAATCCCTGAGCGCATTGACATATGGGAAGCCCGGGTAGGTATCGCCATAGCCCAACGCGGTGAAGCATTGATTGGTCCAGAGCTCTCGGTCCGTGGCCGGCCGGGTTATGGGCTCATAGCCTGTGGGGACCTGATATTCAAAGACCACGTAGAAAGTAAGCGGGCGCCAGGCTGCCTTGTTCACGAGCCAGTTAAGTCCGCTTATGACCTGGCTCGCAACCTGGTCCATTTCCTCCTGCGTCCAGTCCTCGGTCTCGGGGTCGATCGTGCCGTCGCTCTCGGGCAGGATGACCCCTACGGCGACTGTCCCAAGCATGTACTCACTGACGTCATAATAATCGTCGTCTGACGGCTGAGGTAGAGTCATGTACTCGCGGGGCAGTAACTGGACGTCATTAGTGAGCGGCATGGGGTTGGAGATTCGCTCCGGCGACGGAATCCTCGACATGGTGTTCCAGGCGGCAGCGATGTTCCGGCCTGTAGCGCCGTAGACGGCGAGATCATCCGGATTCACCGGACCATCGTAGACTCTAGAGACCAGTCCGGTTGCTAGCAAATCTGCCTCACGACCATTCGGGATATCGGCTATTATGAAATTGGCCGGAAGGACTATCTTGGCCCGGCCTCCGCAGGCTTCAATGGCCCGAATGGCGGTCCGGGTATCGCGCAGATTCGCGCCTTCCATGGTGACAAGCCTGTCCGAGGCGAACGCGGTTGCGGCAAGGGCAATGCCGAGGGCCGCGAGCCCCGATGCCCGCATGAACGACATATTTGGGTCTCCCGCCGTATTGGTTGCCAGGCCCTCGCGCTCATACCATACGCATGCATTCCCGGGCCGTCTATGGCAATTCGTAGCGATTGCCGGCCTCGGGGCAAGAACCTTACAGCCTGCAATCAGGAGGGGGATCATCCCCCCTGGGCAGCGTTCTGGTACAGCGAAACGTCGTCCGGCCCCCCAGAAATGCCTGGGCGCGCGGTTGGTTAATGCAGGTCGTCACCTATCTTGTGTCTTAATATGTATTTGCTATAATCAACGCGTTCACGTCCCGGGTTGGGTCAATAAACACATCAAGGAGCTGATATGGATTTCGTGATGGCAGAATTCAACACTATCATCACCTTCCTCGGTATGCTCTGTGCCACAGTTCAGGGCTGCACTGGCCTATATGCCATGGTCTACAAGAAGAAGATGGGGCTCATAAAGCTTAACGATGTACTCTTCCGTTCACACCGGGCCTTCGGAGGTTTCGCGACCACGCTCTATCTGCTTGGCCTGTTTTCGGGCATCAACAGTTTCGTGGGGGCGGTCACCCGCAACAGCCCGCCCCTTGAGCTTGAGAGCCTGTCTTTCAATCTTCATACGTGGCCCTCGTTCCCGGTGGTCGTTGTATTCGCGTGGAAGACCTACCTTTCATACTTCAAGAAGGGCCCGCTTTACGGGAAGTACCGATGGTTGGGACCATCCCTGTTCGTTGCATGGACATACACGTGGGTAACAGCGGCAGTCTCGTACTACCTGAGAACCCTTCCTTCCAATCCCCAGCATCCCGCGCCGAGTTTCCTGCTTCCCTACTCATATATGGGGCTACAGATTGCGCTGCCGTTCATACTCGGTGGCCTGATCGGCCTGGTAACCCTTAGAAGGTCGACGCGAGCCGCCGGGAGCACCCCGGCAAAGGCAGGTGAAGATACCCGATGAAATCCAGCCTGCCCGCCTCCGGCGGGACCATATCGATCCTACGCCCGTGCTTCCGCCGCGAGGCTGGACTTACCTCAGGGCCTGGTGTGTTTCAGTAGCCGGACTGCATGTAGGTTTTTAGAAGCTGGCCCTGCCGCCCCGGGCCTGTCGGCGCGGTCGGCAGGGCCAGGAAGATTTCTACTTCAAGCCTTCATAGGGGAATACGAGAAGGGTGAATGTGCCGCCTGCGACATCGCCAACGGCGTAAATCCGATACGCTGTGAACGGCTCGAGTTCGACAGGTATGGGTCCGAACACGGGTGTCATATCGCCGGCCGGCATTATCGACACAAACCACTCGCCGGGACGAGTCTCGGCAACAGCCTGGTCACCGTTTGAAAAATCTGAGACCATTACCTTGGGCGAATTGCCGCCATTGCGGCTGACCTTGATATCCACCATCGGTGCATAAGCCGTATGGTGCACGATAAGTCGCGCCATCCCGCGCCCAGTAGGGGAAAAGTCATTGTCGAACTTGCTGGCCGTAGGATTTCCCATGTCGTCGAGATGCGCCACGATTGTGACATTCTCTCCGGCCGCGAAGGGCACATCTACGTCTATGACGGGCGCTTCGCTACACGGGGTCATTGCATTGGCCGGCCTTACCTTGATATTGTAAGTGCCTTCGGGCAGTGACAGCGGTCCCGCTATATCGCCGAAGTCGAACTGTGTAAGCGCACAACCTACACCTTCAACCTCAACGTCGACCACGACACCGGGTATGCCATGTACTACGTATACAGTAGCCTCGTGCATATCAGCCGAAGCGCTCCCAAGCATAAGCATTAAAGCCAAACTCGCTGCTGCAAACATCTTCATGGTACTTGAACCTCCTTGACGCTTTGATTATTACGCTCCAATTCGTTCACTTGGTGCTCTGATCCGCCCCTACTTCACCACCTCCTCATGGTATTCACCTGTCCCAAGCATCCTGCTCGGGTCCAGGTATCTCCACAGTCGCCGCCTCCTTTCGGCGAACAAACTTAATCTCTCTACTTACCATTAGATGACATATGTGGGCGGGAGGTTACAGAATATCCCCAGATATATCAGGGCCTGAGCAGGGCTTCATAAAGAGCTTCGTTTTTTTGAGCCGGGAGAGTATTATAATCCGTTGCTGGGTATAGACCTTTAAGCGGAGATAAACTTGCGGCGCAATGCGGGCCTCTGGCTTCTGGCGATAGTCATTACTCTGGCTTCTGCCGTATATCAGCGTATGACCGGTCCGACCTATCCCGTAAGTGGAGAAGTACAACTCCCGGGTAGCAAGGTCTCCTATGAATTGCTCAGAAGTCATGGTGGCTCCGGGGATCAGCCGGTGACCGTGACCGTGCCGGACACGACGGTAAGCGGAAGTCTTGTCTGGCGGCGCTATAAGACCGATGAGCCATGGACCAGGCAGCGCCTTACGCGTGTCGATGACAAACTCACCGGCGCCTTGCCTCATCAGCCGCCCGCCGGCAAGATCGAATACCATATCGAAGTGACCAGGAACGGCGAGACGCTTATGATCCCAGGCGATGAGAATGTTGTAACACGCTTCAAGGGCGATGTCCCGCGGGTGGTGCTGTTCCCTCATGTGCTGCTGATGTTTCTCGGCATGCTCATATCCAACAGAGCGGGCCTGGAGTCGCTGACCCGCGGCAGCCACATGGCTCTCTATACCTTCCTGGCAGCTGCCCTTATATTCGCTGGAGGTATGATATACGGCCCCATCGTTCAGAAGTATGCTTTCGGTACATACTGGACGGGTTTTCCGGTCGGCATGGACCTTACAGACAACAAGACTTTGATCTCGATGATCATGTGGGTGATTGCACTTGTCGCCATCTGGAAAAATAGCAGGCCCCGCTGGTGGGTCTTTGCCGCGTCGATCTCAACCTTAGTCATATTCATGATTCCTCACAGTCTCCACGGCTCAGAGCTCAAGTATGCCGATAGCCCGCCACCCGCTACCACGCACTCGACGATTAGCCGCCGGTAGGTTATGGGAATAAGAGGCTATGGCCCGTGAGGCGGGCAGAGGTCCGGGAGAACTTCCCGGGCTCAGATCAGTGCCCCGACCCCGGGGGAACAGGTCTCTCCGGGGCCGGGGCATCCGTTTCTTTATAACTCTTTATGACAGAAATCCTGGTATCCGCTACCTCAGCAGGAACATCTTTCTCGACTCCGAGAACGCGGGCGCCGTCATCCGGTAGAAGTAGATGCCGCTTGCCATGGGCTGACCCTGGTCATTCCTGCCGTCCCACCTCACTGTTCTTGCGCCGGCCGGCTGGTAGCCGTCGACCAGCGTCTTTACGAGCCGGCCCGTAGCGTCATAGACACTCAGCCTCACTTCCCCGCCCCCATCCGGCATCTGGAAGGATATAGCGGTGGAAGGGCCAAAGGGATTCGGGACATTCTGCCGCAGTTCAAACTCAGGCCGGAACGGAGAATCTTCCGCTCCGGTCAGGCGACCCAGGGGGTCAGCATCGCCCATGGCCTGTCCCAGGGGACAATCGAACGAGGGGTCTACGGCGCATCTGTAATAAGTTCTGAACGCTCCGGTCGGCTCGTCCAGACCGGGGATGTTGATCATAATATCGCCCTCTGTGTAGTAGTCCCTTGCATAATACGCCTGAGTTTCTCTGGGACGGAACTTCACTATCGACATGCCCTTGGCAGCGTAAGGGACACCGTTGAATGAGCCGTACATCGTCCAGGTCGCCGCGTATATGCCGTCGATGCAGATTTCGTCCTCCACCACAGTGATCAGATCCGGACTGCTCCCAAACAATCTCGCGAAAAACTGCGCCATCATATCGATTCCATTTATGGTGACGATCGGATCATTGTATTCAATGTCATCGGCGTAATATTGCAGTAACGACGGCCAGTTTCCGGACTGAATTTCGATCAGCGCGCGCCCGATGGCTTTTCGTTCCCTGTCTATGTGACTCATATCGCTTCTGGGACCGCCCATGCCAACCGGCAGCATATCCGGAGCTGGAGAATCTCCCTTCATGGTCGCCTCGCCCAAGAAGACAGCGCCGGAATTGGCCACCTCCAAGGGGCAGTCGAACGAAGGGTCCACGGCGCATCTGTAATAAGTTCTGAATGCCGCAGTAGGCTCATCCAGACCGGGGATGTTGATCATAATATCGCCTTCGGTGTAGTAATCTCTCTGATAATACACCTTGGTTGATTTAGGGAGGAACTTGATGATGGTCATGCCCCCGGCACTATAGGGGACACCGTTGAAAAAGCCGTCCATCGTCCAGGTCGCCGCATATATGCCGTCTATGCAGATCTCGTCTTCAACCGTAGTTACCAGATTCGGAGTGCTCCCAAACAACCTCCCGAGGAACTGTGCCATCATATCGATTCCGTATATGGTGACGATCGGATCATGGTATTCGATATCTTCGGTGTAATTGTGCAATAATGAAGGCCAGTCCCCGGATTGCATTTCGAGGAGCGCGCGCCCAATCGCCTTTCGTTCCCGATTCAGGCGACTCATATCGCTTTCGGCGCTGGCCATCATGGTCACCAGCATAATAACCCCGGCGAATACCAAGAACGTTGCGACGAACCTTCTCATTCTCAACCTCCTATCTCATATTCGTTGACCCTTGATGCAGTAAATTCCCTTTCAGACACCATTCATTCCGGCGCGACAGGAGCACTTCTTGCAGGATTTCCTACAGGCCTTTGATGCTTATCATGCAGCCCCGGTTGCAGCCTAATTCAACGCGCTCTGCAGTCCCCTCATATCTGACGACTCACAGCCTTCTCAATAGTCCTGGAATCCGGCCCCGACTGCCCAGCTGGCTCCGCGATCCAGCACTTCTGTTCAGAAGAGCTGCAGAAACCGCCATTCGGCCGCCAGGCACAGGCCGTCCCCCCATAGGTGGAGCCCATCATCGAATGCCAATCCAGCGGGGTCAGGAGAGAGTCAACATCGCCGGTGTTCCGACCTGCCTGACCGTCGACGTTCTCTGTATCGTAGGTGCTCACCAGCGCCCCTATACCAGTCGCGTGAGCCTGTGGTCTCCGGTGTCTTCATCTGCAGACTGGAATCTCGGGGTTTCACCATCACGAGAAAGATGGTGTCGGCACGATAGTGATCTGCAGCGTCGCCCCGGCGAACGAGAAAGGGTTATCGGTCAGCTAACCGGTAAGTGCGGCCAATCTAATTGGGACTTCATCGCACTCATGTCCCCCTGCGGTTAGAGGCAAGAGCGATGGCTCCCCGTACTGGTGTCCGAGAGCGCGGATCTGTGTGATATGGCAACTCTCTTGGCATGCGGTTCCCGGTTGCGCGGGCAGCACACCCTTGGTATCATCAGGGCATGAGTACACCCAGGGCTAGGATGTGGCGGGGCAAGCCGAGAACGCGTTTCCACGCCATGGCCAAGCCCATAGGGCCCACCTGCAATCTCGACTGTACCTACTGCTATTACCTCAGCAAGGAAGGCCTCCTCAGCACGGAGAATAACTGGCGCATGTCGGACGAGCTGCTCGAGGAGTATATCCGCCAGTACATAGAGGGGCAGAACTTCGAGGAGATCGTTTTCTCATGGCAGGGAGGGGAGCCCATGCTCTTAGGGCTCGATTTCTTCAAGAGAGTCGTAGAGCTTGAGGAGAAATACCGCCCACCGCACAAGCGGGTGGAGAACGACCTTCAGACGAACGGGACCCTGCTTGATGACGAGTGGTGTGAATTCCTGGCCGCCAACAACTTTCTCGTAGGTCTCAGCATAGACGGACCGAAGGAACTCCATGATCACTACCGCAAAGACAAGCGGGGCCGGGGCTCATTTGACCGGGTGTTCCGCGGTGCGCGGCTTCTCACGGAGCACGGGGCCGCATTTGCCACACTTTCATGCGTAAACCGCCTGACCGCCCGACATCCGCTTGAGGTCTACCGTTTTTTGAGGGACGAGGTAGGCGCCCGGCGCATGCAGTTCATCCCGATCGTCGAGCCCAAGGTGTTCCGAAGCACAGCGCCGCAGAGCTGGTCCCCCACGATGATGCCTGTAATGGGGACACCCGACGCCCGCCCGGGTACGCCTGACTCCGTCGTTGAGGAGTGGTGCTGCGATCCCGACGACTTCGGCGAGTTTCTGTGTAAGATCTTCGACGAGTGGTACGAGAAGGACCTGGGCAGAATCTATGTGCACTACTTCGATGCCACAGTTGAGGTCTATATGGGCCGCATCTCGCCGCTCTGCACGCTGGGGCCGATGTGCGGCAAAGGCCTGGCGATAGAGCATGATGGGTCGGTGTACGCGTGTGACCATTACGTCTATCCGGAATACTGCCGGGGCAACATAAGGGAAACACCGATAGAGAAACTCGTCTTCACCGAAGCGCAGGAAATGTTCGGGACCAATAAAGAGAGAATGCTTCCGCGGCAGTGCCGCGAGTGCGATTACCTCTACGCCTGCTTCGGAGAATGCCCCAAGAACCGTTTCATCAAGACTATCGATGGCGAACCCGGCCTCAATTACCTCTGCAGCGGCTGGAAGCGCTTCTTCTCTTACGCGGGCCCGAGAATCGCCGCGATCGCAGAGCGAATTCAGGCGAGAGGTTAAGTGGCCCCGGCGAGGATATGGCCCGCAGGGAACGGCGAAAACGCGAAGCGAACAGGCGATACCGAGAAAGGGCTTTGCGTTCAACCAGGATAGTGGTAGTTTCACAGTATCCTCAACACAATGGCCTCTGGCCCAGTTCACTGGGGACTGAGTTCAGGTTCATTCAACCAAGGAAGGGGGAACCCTATGGAGCATGACTGCCTCCTTTCGCCCCAGATCAGGCCAACAGAGTGCAGCCTAATTCAACACCTCTCCGTGTCCAAATTCATCTGACGTCGAGCATTCGTCGACGGCGAGGTAAGAGGTGTCGCACCCCTGCAACACGTGCCCGAGCTCGACCGCTACCTGACTTTCCTGATGATTTACAGCAATGAGGTCGAAGGCGAGTCGGTCACATTCCAGGCCTATGACGGGGCCGGGGACAGGCAGGTGGGGCTCAATGAGACGGTGGCATTTGCAGCCGATGGGACTGTGGGTCTGCTGGCCTCGCCCCAGGTCTTCACCGGAGACCTCGGGGATACCACCGGCCTGCCGGCGGCCTTCAGTCTCGGTCATAACTCGCCCAATCCCCTCACCTCGGGTAGCGAGGGACTCATTGGCTACGGCCTGCCAAGGTCTGCACATGTTGTCCTCAAGGTCTATGACGGCCGCGGCAGAGAGGTGACGACGCTGGTTGACGGGGAGCAGCCGGCCGGCTGGCATTGTGTCAAGCTCGATCCGGCTGACTTCGGTGTCGGCATCTATTTCTACCGCATAAACGCAGGGGGATTCGTAAGCCAGAGAAAGATGACCGTGCTGAGGTAATATGACCCTGTCTTTCACCGGGCCTGGCTGCTCCAGCAGGCCCGGGCCCGTAGTCAAAGATCCCCAGATTATGAGTTTTTTGAAACTTCAGCGGCCCCTGACACGTGGTAATGATGGTGGTTTAGCCCGGCGGGCTATGCTAGTGTGCTGTCATATTCGGTATATACTCCCCTAAAGAAAGGACAGGTGAAATGCTGAAGGTATCACTCTGCTCGGTCATCTCTGTAGCTTTGCTGTTATCTGTCTCAAGCATAGTCGCGCAGGAACTCAGCCCACCCGAGGAGAACTTTGAGTACCTGTGGAAGACTCTGGATCGTAACTATGCGGTCTTTGGGCCGAAACACGTGGATTGGGACGCGCTCTACAGCGTGTACAGGCCGCGGGTCGCGCCCGCGACAGGCGACGACGATCTCTTCGAGATCATGTCAGACATGCTGGGCCACCTGAACGATAATCATGTCTTCTTAAGTTCCGATGACCCGGGTCGCTTCTTCTGTGCCGGTTACCTCTCTCAGGTCTTCTCCGGGCGGGGACTTGAGGTGCTTGATGAACTGAAATCCCGGAGACCCGCTCCAGATTCTTACTTCGAAACCGGCCTCAAGGAGGGCGAACTGGGAGTATTCGGGTACGGCTGGCTCAGTCCCGAGATAGGCTATATCCACATAAACCAATTCACGAGTCTGAGACGCAGTGCCGCGATTATGGACGGCATCATTGCGGAACTCGAAGATGCGAAAGCGATTATTGTCGATGTCCGCAGGAATGTGGGCGGGGACGACAGAGTGGGCAAGGCACTGGCTGATAGATTCGCCGACAGGAAAAGGCTGTACATGACGACGCAGGTCCGAAACGGGGAGGCGCACGACGACTTCACTCCCAGGAAGTACTGGCATGTTGAACCGGGTGGCCCGGCTCAGTTCACGGGGCCGGTCATTCTCCTGACCGACCGGACCACCATCAGCGCGGGGGAGAACTTCGCGCTCGCCATGAGGGTGCTCCCGAACGTGACCGTGGTTGGCGATTTCACATCGGGTTGCTTTGCGGACATGTACATGGACCGGCTTCCGAACGGATGGCACCTGTCGGTATCCTATAAGCTCTTCCTGGACTACACCGGATTCTG
>Ga0180438_10001930_pt1 | contig 35260 bp, 33 predicted proteins | sample SS_ome_12_FD_132455 | JGI IMG/M metagenome (GOLD analysis project Ga0180438, IMG submission 132455) | Hypersaline lake sediment archaeal communities from the Salton Sea, California, USA - SS_3_D_2 metaG | ecosystem: Environmental > Aquatic > Non-marine Saline and Alkaline > Hypersaline >... | reverse complement strand
TCCAGCCGTACGGCCATGGTGGCAGCATCCTCGGAGAGCTTCTTCATGACGGCGCCAACCTTGTACAGGTTGCCTTCCTCGAGAGACATGCCCCAGCCGCTGAAGGTGCCGGCCAGCTTGTCGGCGATCACGGCGATGTTCGCAAATCCCTTGATCTGCTCTTCCTTGCGCGTCCGGTGGATGTCACCGACGATGTCGGACACCTCCTCGAGCAGGGAATTGATCCGCACCGTGGGGTTGCTAGACCGCTGCGCCTTGGCATAGCGAGACTGACGGCGCCGACGACGCGACTCCGTGACTGCTCCCACAGGCTTGCCGAGGGGCTCATGCTGATGCAGAAAGTGGCGTGCGAGAGTGCCCATGGCTTCGATAGCCTCTTCGGCATCGTCGTCATCCATCTCAGGCTCCTCCGCGGGCTCGTCTTCAGGCTCGTCCATCTCGCTGATGGTGTCGGGCTCGTCCTCGGGCTCCTCGTCGCTGTCGCCTGTGTAGCCACCCTCTTGATCCGGCTCGGGGCCTGGCGCTTCTTGGTCCGTTTCGGTGTACAGTCCGATCTTCTTCAGATCTTCCTGCAGGGTGGTGATCACAATCGGTTGCCTTGCCATCTCCGTCTCTCCTACGTGGTGCTGGTGCTGGCCGCGCACAGCCGCTTGCTCATAGTAGCTACAAAACGGCTCGCAGTCTCGTAATCGTTCAGACCCTCGGCGACGGTGTCATACAGCCGACCGAGACTATCGGTCTGGGTTAGCTTCTTTGCAGACTCGGTGATCACGTTGTGAAGCCGTCGAAGATCTGCTAACAGATCCTCCGAAAAAAGAGCGAGGGTGTAAACCGTCTCATCCTCCAGGTCATCAGACCCTATCACAGATCTTAGAGACTCGTAACTCCGCTCGACAAGATCTTTCAGCTCCCCTACTCGCCCTCCGAGGTAAGCCATGTCCGATTCCACCAGATCGTGGTACCGGGCCATAGACCCCTCGTCCACCGCACCCTCGTAGAGCGCACCGAACTTGGGCTGCAACGTGGAACTCTCGATCAGCGCCTTCGCCGCGTGCCCTAAGGACTCCCTGATCTGATCCCTGCGCTCTCCATAGAGATGCTTCCAGGGGCGCGGTGCTTCGAAGGACGCCGTGAGTGTGTCCACTATCTCGCGGTCGTCTAGCCTTGGTCTGTCCTCCACGTAAGGAGCAGCCTCGGCGATGATCTCGTGCGCTCTGTCGACCTTGCCCGACAGCCACAAGCTAAGCGCACGCCGAACCTGGCCCCGCGCAAAGTCCTCCAAGCGATCTTCCGTGAAGGTCGGCACCGAATCCAACAGCGAGTAATGCGTCAGCCGTACCGACCCGTTACCCGTTGACTCGAAGCGGACCTGAGCGAGTGCGCCGTCCTCCGATAGCGCGAGCGCCTTGTCCGGAAAGGTGCCCAAAAGACGAATTCCGATCTTCTTGCCGAAGATGTGATCCGCGTTCTCCTGAACCACCTGCTCTACCGCGGAGATCACGTGCTCGTAACTGCCGCGAGTTAAGGACCTAATGGAGTCTACTGGGATGTACCTATTTGTGGGCACGGTTGCCTCCAACCCTACCTGTTCCTCGGACGAAGTGTCAACGCCGAGATCGAGCCAATTCAGTTACCAAACCGCGCAGCTGGTCCAGCCGGCGGCGCAAAGTCGCATCGTTCTGGATGATCTTGTCGAGCTTTACCTGTGCGCGCTGCTCGGACGCGCTTCCCTTCCCCTTCATTAGCTCCCGCTCAGAAATGCCCCGCGCGGGACCGAGCGCTTTGATGCGCCGACCTGACGCCAAAGCCCTTTCTCTCTCGACGGAACCGAACATCCCGCCGCCACCGCCCTCTTCCTCTCCGCCCGCCACCTCGGACGCCGCCGCCTCTGCTGCTGCAGCCCAAACAGCCTCGTCCTTGATGTCCTGCGCGCGCTGCTTAGAGACCTCTTCGATCTCCTCGTCGCTGAGACTGAAGACGTTCTTGTAGAGCCAGTAGAGCGACATGAATTCGCGCATCCTTGACCCTAGGTCTGCGCGAGCATTGCGCACCTCGAGCTGAGCCAACTCGAAGATCGAGGACGGTACGGTCATGTGCACCTCGTACTCCTCGCGGTGAGGGTCGATACCCACTGCCGCCAGGTGCACGCGACAGACCTTGCCCAGGCCGTTTCGCAGCTCTCGCTGAATGCGCAGCACCGTACGAGCAAACCGCACGTCCTCGGTAGAGAGCACCGCTCGCGCCGTGCTGTCGTCCTGCTGGAGATATGCCTTTGGGATCTTTATCGCCGAAAAGAGCTTGCCTTGGAAGTACTCGACGTCGTCCATGTGCTGCCACTGCGGGCTCTGCAACACGTCGATCCTCGTACCCTCCTGCCCTTGTCTCGTTGGTAGGAAGAAGTCTTCGTCTGGTGCGATCGTCTCAAAGCGCAGGTCTAGCTTTCCTGTCTCCGGATTGACGTACTTGCGCTTCTTATACTGCTGCCGCACCCGGCTCACGTAGGCGAGCGCCTCGGCCGGGGGGAGGTTGCCGATGTCGATGTAGAAGGCGTAGCGCTCAGGCGCTCGCTGAAGGCGGTAGATGAGCGCTGAGTCCTCCAACAGCATGAGGCGCTTCCAAATCCACCGTGCAGCCTCGAGCACGGAGAACCCGTAGATGGACCTTCGGTGCTTGCCGCGCATCCGAAAGTGCACCACCTCCCAGTCCTCCAACGCGGCCACCGAATCGTCCGCCCACGTCTGCGTCACCGGGTCGTTGGACGTTATCTGCCCTTGAATAGACGCCGTGCGCTGCGCCAAGATCGTCTTGAACTCCTCCGGTGACCAGCCGAAGCGGCCTTGGAAGTCTTGAATGAAGCCGTACAGCTCGCCGCGCGGGCCTTCTATGCGCCGCACGGTTGGGGGCGGTAGGTAGTTGAGCCCCACAACTCCATCGCCCGTGACCAGCAGCTCCTCGAAGTCGTTCCCGTACTTGACCATGGTACGGGCGATCTCCCAGATCTCCTCGTCGATCCTCAAACGACGGTTAATCATGTCGTCGAGGTTCTCTTGAACGTTCTTGTTGGCAGCGGTGATCCACACCGTCCTGTTCAGCTGCGTATCGGGCTGAGTAGCGTCATCAGCAAACACGTCAATCGCCGCGCTGATCTCGGGGTAGTCGTCCATCTCCTCATAGTCGACGTACCGAGAAAGCAGGTCCTGCTCCAGCCGCAAGTAGTCGGCGAGAACCTCGTAGCCGTAGGCCTGAAGAATATCGTACCCAGATGAGGGATAGCCCGCCGCCGTGGCTCCCTTGGCCAGCTGGATCGCAACCTGTTCCTTATCCTTCGTCCAGGCCTGCCTGATGCGATTGGCTATGTTGCTGAAGAAGCCCACTCACGTCACCTATCCTCACCCACGCATGCTCAGCGCGTCGGCGAGCGCCGCGTCGAAGATCCTACAGCCTTTGGTTAGACGTCCAGCGATGCGCTCCCGCATTCGCTGGCTGATCTCCGGCACCCTCGCATAATCCGCCGGTCGGTAGTTCTCAGCCTCCAACTCGGCAGCAACCAAACGTCCAACTAACTCCCCCAAGTCCTTCATGAGCCCATTAAGGCGCACCCCCTCGGCCGCTGCAAGCGCTTCCTGCCGTCCCGTCGTAGACGGCGAGATCAATACCACTCCGGTGCTTACTGGGCCTTCTTGGAGCCCCTTAGCGTGCTCCAACAGCCGTCTGTGCCTGCTGTTCATCACGTAAGGGTCCCATAAGTTCCACTTCCCGGATACCCCATCATGCCGTTCATGGCCTTCACCGCCTCCGGCCCGATGGGAAGTTTTCGCACAGCCTGCTCGACCGTCCCCAACCAGTGAGCCGCTACGTGCTTCAACATAGCGTCGGGCTCCATAGTGGCGCAGCGGTGGAGCGTTATCCGAAAGCCCTTGATCGCTCGAAGCTCGTCGTTCGTCAAGCGCTCTAGCTCCGGAGACTCCGTCGCCGAATCCACCGCGCGTTGCAGCCGAACGAATTGATCCCACGGAGGCTCTAGCATGAGAATCCTGAGATTCTCTATCAGCTCGGGAATCTTAGCCATCCTGTCATCCTCCTATGCGACCGCGCGGTCGTATCCTACGGTCCCCATCCGTTGCTGTCGCCGCCTTGACCAAAGCCGCCTGATTGGCCGCCTATGATCGGTGGGAGAACCTGAAGGGGAAAGCCCCCACCGGGCGAATTACGCGTCGGTGGGAAGAAGCGCCCGTTGTCCGGAGCGCTCTCCCTTGAAGCGGCGGCGTGTTGCAGTTGCTCTTCCATCCAAGCGTCTGGAGAATACGACACCCCCTGCAAGATCGGAAGGGGTTGTGTTGATTGATGCTCTGTCAGCGTGTACACACAACCCGCCAGCGCGTCGGCCACGTCCTTGCTGCCGCGCGGCGGATGGTCGATCTTCCTCTTCTTCTCGTCCTTCTCCAGCTGCTTCAGCTCCCTGAACAACACAGGATAGTTATAGACGTTGATGCGCCCCTCGTAGAACGCCGACTTGAGCTTCTCGTACGGGTCCATCTTCGTGTCGACAGACAGGTGCTCCGCATAGAAGCCCTTCGCCTTCAGCTGCTGTAGCGCCTCGACCGACTGCCAGGTATCCAAGGTGATGTAGGTGATCATGTACCCGTGGTCGCTCAGCTCGTAGACCATCCGGCGCAAGTCCCCCAGTATAATCTCGTCTCCCACGGGAGGAACGATCTGTAGAATCAAGTCCACGTAGAGGACCGGCGCGCGCTCCTGATACACCTCGCCGCTCTCCGACCTCCTAACCACGTCCTTCCAGTCGCTGATGTGGCCCATGCAGAAACCGACAGCGTCCTTTCGATACGCAGGGTCGATGTGAATGTGCCGCGCAGCCTTGGGATTGACGATCGGGCGAATGACCTTGTGCGTGAACCCAGAGAAGTCCTTGACGGTGCCCTCCCGTATCATTCGATCCCACATGAACGTACCCGGCTTCGAAGGATCGTATATCTCCACACTAAACGGATGTGTCCTGTCAGGGTTGTATACGAGCTTGTCGCGCCGCTGAATGAACGGAGCGATGGCTACCGTCGAGAGCCCCGCGATGTCTCGCAACGCGCCTTCTAGATCGTTCTCGAAGTCGGGCCGAAACTCCTCTGGCACCTTCACGAGCGAGCAGCCGTCCGGCAGCGACTCCTCAGTCACAACCTTCGCCTCGCCGGGATCTAGAATACGCGACGGGGCCTGCTCGTTTCCGCAGACCACAAAGAAGCGAGGTGAGTGAGCAAAGTCCTCGGGCCGCACGTCCCACGTCGCATAGTCTCGGACGAACACAGAGGTCTCGTTCCTGCTTTCGCGGATGCGCCGCGCCGTAAAGTCGTCCGTGGTCTTCTTAGAAGACACCAAGAACATGATCCCCGGCAGCGCTCCGAGCTTCATGAACCGGGACTTGATACGTCGCTTCAGGCCGGTGTAGATCGTCTCTGCGTGGTCGATGGCTCCGTAGCGCTTGTCGACTTTCTTACCCCTATCCAAAAAGTTCGACTCGTCCACGAGCGCGCTCACAACGTTCAGACCGAGCGCGGATGTGTCGGTCGTCGCGCGCGCTGCGATCCAGACGTTGTGTGGAAACCGTAGCTCCTTGCGCGTAGGCTTGAACGGGAAGTGCTCGGCGAAGTAGGGGCTCGCCTTCAGCTTGCTGGCTACGTTGTCAAACGCAACCTTCATTGCGAGCGCCTCGTTGACCGAGAGGCATATGATCGAGATGTCTGTGTCGGGCGCAAGTCCGAGCGAGCGGTGTGGGTCGGTAAGGCAGGATAGCTCGTACAAGATCCGACAGATGCCTATCGACGAGAAGAACGTCTTTCCCCAGCCAATGCTTCCGGTAAGGATCGCCTCGTTATACCCCCCGACGAAGCCGCCCGAAAACAGCTCCTCCATGTCCTTCAGCAGCTTCGGATAGAGCATGCTGCTTGTAGCCCCGAGGTAGTAGTCGTCCTTGACGAACGTCTCGATGTCGACCGGCGTGTGTTTGAACTCGGCTTCGCCCACCTTGACGATGAGGGGAGTCTCGCCTTCCTCTTGATCTCCCTCCAGCTCCGCCAGCATCAGCAGCAGGGCTTTGCGCTCGTCGGGCGAGAGCGCGGCCAGCTCCTTCTGTAGTGCAGCTTCTTCTTCCGCGTCTGTGAGACGGCTGTGGGATCTCCCTGAGCGATCGATAATCACGCGCCGGTCTCCTGCAGCCCTTCCCCCTCGTCTTCGCGGACCACCACCTCCGCCTCAGCCTCAATGACCGGTTTGTCTACGCGCTTGGTGATTCGCTTAGCAATGCCCAAAAGTTTCTGCCTCTTGACCGGATCGGACAGCACCTTAGCGACAGTCGGATCGGAATACTTGCCATCGACGTGTGCTGTGATGTGAGCATCGACGTCCACCGTCCCGAGATGCCGATCGTTCAGGCCGAGGTCCATCTTCAGCTGCGCGATGGTCGATAGCACCTCGCGCGTGGCTCGGATCTCCTGCGTCATCGTCGGAAAGAGCTTGCGCACTGTCTGCTCGTTTTCGAACTCGATCTGCAGCCGCTTCTTCTGAAGCGCGTACAGGTCCCACAGCTCGTCCAGCTCGTTCATGCCTTCGTCCAGACGCTCCTTCGCGATGTCCATGTAGCGCGGCATGCCGTTCTTCACTAGCTCGGCCGGAGGCAGCGAGTCGCGATACCGGCGAATCAGTGAAGTGAGCCCCTCGTGCGAGACATCCGTGTACTCCTTCTGCTCTTCCTGTACCCACGTAGCCAACACGCGGGGAGTCCAACCCTCACAGATCCGACTGTGCAGCTCGTCGAAGCACTTGAGCATGCGGATCTTCTTGAATCCCCTGCGCCTGTCAGTCGCCTTCGTTCTGAACGCTGCAGGGCGCGGCTTCTTTCCGTTATTTTTCGCCACGCTCCCAGTGTACCACAAAGGGACGGATGGTCAGGCGGTTCAGAGCAGCCCGTAGTCGGCCGAGAAGGCACACAGGAGCGACTTTCTCGCCGGAGACGGACTAGGAGTCGTCCGGATTACAGAGCCGGCAAGAAGGCCCGCAGGGAGCCATGCGTCGATCCCAGTCGGCCTTCGACTCGGGCTCGTCTTCGTTCCAAGTGGTGCCGCAGTCCAAACAACGCCACTCCTCGAGCAAGGGGTCGGTGTAGAAAACCCTACCCGTCTTCTCTCTGTTTGGATGGTCGCAAGGTACCACTTCGATCTCCCATCATCCGAGCGAGCGCGAGACGGACCATGCGCCTGGCGTTGATCTCAAACGCTAGCACCGTCGCCCACTCTACCTCAGCGTCGATGCCGCTGATCGCCTGCAGGTCCTCGAGCATGTCCCAAGGCGCTCGTGCCTCCATCGTTTCGCGCCCCTCCCTGTCGTCGAAACGGATCGTCAAGTAGAGCGTCTTCGTCTTGTCGAGGTCGGCAGGAATGCAAGCTCGAGTAGAGTCGCTAAGAATCTCACCGCTCCACGGGCTATCGTAGATGCCACAACGCCTGCACCGGACTTCTAGCCCTTCCGGATGCAGTGCCTCCCAGTCGTGAACCTCGGCCCCGACCTCAGCTCCAACCACTGGCGGCACGTATGGCGAGTACTTGAGAATCCGCTTCAGCGTCTCGAGCCTCGTCTCGTCCTCCGCCTTGAGGTCGTCCAGCAGAGTGAAAATGCCGTCAACCTCCTCCTGCTGGTTGCGAGACCACGCCTCCCGCTCTTCCTGGTTCTTCTCTCGGATCTCCATCTGCCGCGCAAGCCTCCGCTGCGCGCGCATCGCTACCGCCTCGCCGATGTCTCGGTCGACCTCCCGCATCTCCTCGTCCAGCTGCTCCCAAGGAAGCAGCCAACTCTCCTTCGGGGCGTCCTGCTCCTCAGCCCACTCCACCCACACCGCGCGGACGAGCCGACCGAGAGACTCGCGGTCCACAGCCAAACGGCCTTCGGTCGCGTCAGAATCCTCCCCAGCGAGCTTTTCCAGCTCGGCTTGGTTCCGCTGCGCCGCCCGGCGAAAGGCCGTCAGAACGCGCTCTAGCGGCACCCCCGCTGTGTTGGCGTCCGCCTCGAGAAAGTCGAGCCCGTGTCTCACGAAGGTCTTGAGGGCTCGCAGCATCTTCAGCGTCATCATGACAGACCCTCCTGCGCCAAAAGCTCTCCGGTTAGAGACTCCTTGAGTCTCCTCACCTCCGCCTCCAAGCTCTCCACTGTCGAACACTGAGCCGCAAAGGCAGACCGCATCTCCTCAAGACGAGCGCGCTCCGCCTCGGCAAGCGCTTTCGCTTCCTTATACCGCCGCTTCAGCTCCTCGATGGTCACGACGGCACCTCCAACACCCAAGCACTCTCGCCGTAGTACTCGCCGTCCGGTTGCTCGTCGTCGGTCTTGACGTTGTAGGGCCTTGTGTCGCCGTTGCAAGTACAGCCGCACTCGGAGCAAGGTACGCGTACGTGCCAGAACGCCCCATTGGCCGAGCACATGTTGAAGGCTACTCCGAGATCGTCCGAGAACTCCTTGAACATCTCCTCCAGCAGGTCGGCTGTCCTGTCTACGGTGTCCACCAACTTCGCCCCCGCAATGTGATCCCGATGGAATCGGCGGCAGGCTTCGACAAGCAGCGGCACGTCTTCGCGCTTCACCCACACGCGGTCGAACGTGGCCCCCATGAGCACGTTGTCGAGCCGGTCTAGCTTACCCTCGCCGCGTAGCTTCCATGTCGCCTCCAGCGCAGGCTTGTCCATCATGAGATAGTACTCGTTCGTCCGCGGCACCTCGTACTTCTCGCCCAGCTTCTCCCACACAAGCGGTGCAAAGCCGTGGTTGTTGCGCGCCGTGTCGTACGACACCACATCACCGTCCTTGTCCACCCTGAATACCTCTACGTAGCTCATGCTACCACGCTACCATGTGGTTAGGGGATTGTCAATGAGCTGCCCAGCTGTCAGACGTGCCATTATTTGCGCTCAGTGTGCCGCCCACGAAGGTCCCACGTCGGCGTCCGCGGTAACAGGCACCGTGCGGAGCATCGGCTGGATGCCCTCTATCATGCCCTGTTCGATCTCCGGCTTTATCTCCGCGACCAGCTCGGGATCATCATCACACTCCACCACGATCTCATCGTGGACCATGTGGACCATCTGCGCACGCTTGCCGTACTTCTTCAGCCGATAGTAGACGTTGCGCAGAGCGCGCTTCAGGCCGTCCGCCCCCGTACCTTGCACTGGCGTGTTGCCCGTGACAAAAACGTGACCGCTGCGCCGAGCCACGAAGAACGTGTTAGGCACGATCGGACACCAAATGCCGAAGCGTCCCCGTAGCCTCGTCACATGGCGCTTCAGCACTTGTACCTTGTCTCGTCTCAGTACTGTTACCTGCCAGTGCTTCTTTCCTTTCGGAACGTTTTTGAGCTTGCCTGACCGCGGGCGGTATTTGCGCATATCCCTCTCGACGATCGAAGCAGCAGCTCCACAAAGAGTACACAAGATCTGAAAAGCCTCGGCTCCGGCTCTCTTTCGGCAAACGAACCCAGTCTTTCCGCTGCGCCACCCATCCCCATCAATCATCGTCCGAAGCAGCAAGTGACACTGGCGCGACGGAAGGTGGTTGAGTAAGTCCATTGTCAGCAACCGCTGGGGGCACAGCTCGACTAGTACCTCGTTGACTGGATGGCGGAAGTACCACATAGCCACACCCGACTCCTCGTTCGGGTGCTTGCTGAATTCAATACCCATCCTCCCCAACAGCGACTCTATCCTGGCAGCCTTGTGCGCATTCGCGGTCTCGCTCTGGTACAGCTTGAGCGACACCCCGCTGGGCTTCGGGCCGCTCTTGCCTGGACGGTCGTAGACTCGCCGAGTCTTTTGGATCCCTCCATCAGTTAGCCACCAGCCAGCCAGTTCGACAAAGTCGTCTGAAAAAGGTCCGCTCTCTGGCCCAACGTACCTCCCCGTCCTATGGATCCTGTCGTCCCCGTGACGAGAGATCGTCGAGGTGCGTCGCTCCACGTCCCTCTTAGCCCCCTTGCTGTACACCCACCATCTGTGGTCGTCCGTCGAGACAGCATGGAAGGATCTCGACTTGAACTCCACCAGCTCCCGATCCTCTGGCGCGAACACTCTTAGGTCGCTGGGCGCCTGCCACTCCAACACACCGGAAGCTGGATTCTTCGTAAGAATCTCATCGTCCATCGTCAGATCCGGACCCCTGACCCAACCCCTTCGAGTCAGCGCTTCTGTCTCGAAGTCCAGGCAGTTATAGAACTCGTTGCGCTTCTTCTCAGGATCAAGAAAGCGCCGCCGCCCCCAAATAGTCTTTGCGAAAGGGGCTCGTTTGGCGTCCCGCAGCACTCGGTCCTGCCAGGCCCTGACTCGCGGGTAGCCCTCGAAGTACTTCTTGATGAAGCGCTTCGCGTCATTGAGCGAAATGGTCACGTTGTAGTTGGCCTTCGAATAGACGACCAGAGAGTCAGCCCCGAGCCCGTAGATGAGCCCGAAGTTGACGGGCTTGGCCGCCTGCCGTTGGCCCTTCGTAACCTCATCGTAAGCCTTCCCCGAAACAAGAGAAGCCGTTCGCCTGTGCGCGTCTTCGCCCTTCAGATAAATGCCCTTCAGCGTCGGGTCCTGGGTGATCTCCGCAGCTATCCGAAGCTCGATCTGCCCGTAGTCACACACAACGATTATTCGCCCCGGTCCCGGGCGGAAGCAGTCACGGTAATCGAACTCCCGAGGAATTTGCTGCAGGTTTGGATCGCCTGAACTGTACCGGCCTGCGCCGGTCAGTGGCCAGAAGCTTGTGTGGATGCGACCGGTTACTGGATCGAGATGCTCGAGGTACTTCGGACCGAAGGCGTTGACCCGCTTACTCGCCGTCCGATACTCCATGAAGACCGGAATGGCCTTGTGCTTCGTCGCGATCATCGCGAACGTGTCGGACCGCGTGTTTGTGAGCGGGGTCTTCTTACCCAGCAGCCGCTGAAAGCTCTCGAGCACCTGCTGCGGGCTGTTGAGGTTGAACCCGGCATCGATGCCGGGAAGGCAGAGCAACCCTTTCGGGTGCGGTAGCATCTGATCCAACTGGACGCGCAGCTCTTCCGTACGCGCCTTGTTCTTCTCAGCCACCTTCAACCAGCGCTCGCTATCGAGCGCAAAGCCATTCGTCTCGATGCGCGCCTCGCCGATGATGGCGCCGAACTCCAACAGGGCGATCTTGTTGAGTCCGGCCTTCGCCAGCTTAGGCTTCAACGACTCGCGAAGCTTGAGAAGATAGGTGACGTCCTCCGCCGCGTACTCCAGCTGCGTGGGGTTCAGTTCGCCGCCCCAATCTGAATGGGACATGTCGTCTACGCCCGGAGGAACCTTCAGCTCTCGGCTGTAGAGATCGTACAGGCCGTGGCTGAGGTTCTTGCCGTTGTGGATCATCGCCGACGAGCGAAACGTGTCGAACAACGGCCACAGCTCGCAGTCGTACTTCTGCAAAAACCACGACTGTTCAAACTTCCCGTGCTGTATGACCTTGATAGTGCTCTCGCTGCGGATGGCGTCGAGCACGGGGCCGAGCGTCTTCGTCGCGAACAGATCAATGACGTAGATGCCCTGCCCAGTGTTGAGCTGGACAAGGCGAATGTCACCGTGGTGAGGCGACAGAGACGTCGCCTCGATGTCTAGCCCTAGAACCGGGTTGCGGTCGATCTCGTTGGCGATGTGACCGAGCCGCTCCGGCTCTAGGACTAGCTCGTAGCTGATCACTTGGCCGCGCGCGCCTTGCCCGCCTTCGTGGCCTTGTACGTGCCGCGCGATACTTGCTCGACCAGAGCGCCGCGGACCAGCCGGCGAAGGCTGTTCCGCACCCAGCTGTTGGCCTGATCCTTCGGCTTACCCTTGAACACGCCTGCGAGGTCAGAGAGCGTCTGCTCACCCGCGCCGTTGGACAGCGCGCCCAGCACCCTCTCCTCCTTGGCGTTCAGCTTCTTCTCCGCCAAGTCGACAGGAGGTCCGGACTGACCACTGGTAGGCGCCTGCTTCGGACCGCTCGCAGCCTTCTTCGCCGGAGCTGCCTTCTTCTTCGGAGCTGCCTTCTTGGTCGCCTTCTTCTTCGGAGCTGCCTTCTTGGTCGCCTTCTTTGCTGGCGCCTTCTTCTTCGGCGCGGCTTTCTTCTTGGGAGCAGCCTTCTTCGCTGCCTTCTTCTTGGTTGCGGGCTTCTTGGACGCCTTCTTGGTCGCGGCTTTCTTCGCCGCTGGCGCCTTGGTTGCCTTCTGCTTCTCGGCCTTCTTTGCCATGTCGTCCTTCTCCGTCGTTTCCGTCGTCTCGGTTTTCGTCTCGGGTGCCTTGTCGGGCACCTCTACGAGGTTCACCACCTCGTAGTTGTCGTCCATTAGCTGAACCGCGTTCTTCTCGCCAGGCTTAGCCTTGCGCATGAGGCGCCCCTCTTCACGGCCGATCTCCTTGGAGGAGATAAGCTTTTTCGTGTTCGGGTGGAAGCTCTGCTCGAGCGTCACGGTTACCTCGCGGTAAAGACGGCCGTCCTTCAAGGACACAGCCATCTTCTTCGTCGTCGTCCTCGTCTCTGACATCGGGTCCTCTCCTACAGCTCTTAGAGGGCTCTAGATCGTGTCACACCGATCTAAGCCCACAACACCATCGTAGCAACTCGGTATTCGATTGTCAAGCGAAGATCTTGCGATTGCTGCGAGAAAGATCTCAGGCTTTCCCAGCGTGCTTGAGATACGCCTCGTGCGCCTCCACCCACCAGTCCTGTAGGACACTTTCGACGATGGTGTTGTAGAGCATGTTGTAGTCAGAAAACAACCCAGGCTTAGAAACCACCGAGCCCTCCGCCGCCAGTTCGTTCCACAGCTCTAGCGTGAGAGGCACGAATCGAAAAACACCGACATCGGAATGTATCTCGAGCGCGCCCTTTTCCTTCTCCACCACCTCCCCAAGCGCCGAATGTCCAGGCGTCGAGCCTCTCGAGAGAACTAACCACCGGAAGCCCTCGCGATCGTCCGGAGGCTCCGGAGGAGTTGGAAACACGCCAACCGCGATGTCCGAAAACTTCCCGTCCCACCAGTACGCGTATACCGTCCGAAATTCAAAGCTCATCCTACTCCTTAGCCTCCATCAAAAACGGCTCAACGTACTTCCTGTAGACCTCGCCCATGTTTTGCTCAACCACGATGAAGTCCTCCACAGGAACGCCGTTGACCTCCACAATGTCCGCACCCAAAAGGGAGCTGATCATCTGCTTCCTCTTGTACTCATCACTGGTAGTAATCCGCAGAATGCTCTGCGGGGGCACTCCGCGACGGAATGAAGTCTCGTTCGTGCCGAAGTTAGATCCCATCTTCTTGATGGCTTTCTCCAAGGGCTGCCTCCCGACCCACTTCGCACCACAACTACCGTCCGGATCTGTGGTCCCGTAACTGTCTCCCCACAGGTGATATACGTCCAGACGCTCTATCTCCTTCGGATGAATGATCGCCTGCGTTCCCTTCGCGAAGGGCTGCCCCGCGCACTTGGGGTAGTCCGCGCCAAAGTCCAAGTGAAACTTGGCCTCGGGAACCATGTAGCTGAGCGCTCCGTCAGCCGATCCCGACCGGACGTCCGCCGTCTCGGAAATGCCGATGTCTTCGTTAGGCTTGCCGACAGCATACTCTGTGCGTTCGCTGATCCCGAGCAGCCCTGTCGTGACAATAGAGACGATGTACTCCGGACCAATGCCCTGAACCGAATAGCGATAGCCGTTGTCTTGCATTCGCTTCAGCCGTCCCTTTTCCACGTAGGACGAGTAGCCCGGGAAAACTTCCTCGAGCGTTACGTTTTCCTCGGCCGCGCCCAGCCCAGCCTTTTGGATGAACTGCCTCATCATCTCGGGGGTACGTAGGTCTTCGTCCTCGGGCGTGCTGTAGTAGGACGTCGAGATAGCGTCGGCCATCTGCGGATCAACCGACCAAAGGATTTGACCGAGGCGCCTAAGCTCCTTCTCTTCATCCGTAGCGTTCCGCAGCACCTCGCCAGCTAGGCCAGGTTGCACAGCGTTCAGCGCCTTCGCTAAAGCCTCCTTCGGCGTCTCGCCCGGAGCAGGTCGTATGTGCGCCCAGACCATCCCAATGTAGCTGAAGTTCTCGCACGTCCAAAAACCGGGGTACTTGATCGTCTGCCCCAGCTCGGGCTGCCCTTTGAGCATCCTGTTGGCTACACGAAGCGCCTTCTCAGACGCCGCGTTCTTCCCGTGGGTGAGATTCATAGCGGCAATATCCTTCCACTTAGGAACATCGCCGTAGTGGTCCTTCTCGACCGTGTACTCCACGTCCTCCACGCGCTTCGCGGAAGACAGATATACCTCTGAGTCGCCGACCTTCCAGTAGCGACACGACGTGCTCCCCAAGTTGGCCGTACCCTGCTTGACGTACGATCCTAAGGAGTCGTCGAAGTTGCCTACAGGCATAGCGTAGTACTTGGATTTGCCGCCCGTGATGAACTGCTGCCACACCTGCGGACGAAGCTTGAAGTTGAAGTGGTAGTACACCCCTTTCGAGTCCTGCCACTTCTTGGCGCGCATGGTGGACCCCTCGACCGCAGTCCCGTCCGACTCGTAGCGCTTGCCCTGCCGGCCTAGAGGTGTAGTTTGGATCTTGTCCAAGTCCTCTGCATTGGGCGTGGCCTCGGGGTGTTGGTGGTCGTCCGGGAAGTACTGAGGCTTCGCAGGCGTGGGAGCAACGCCACCCTTGATAGGCTCGGGCTTTTCGATCTCCTCAAACTCTATCGATGCTGCCTTCCAGCTCGCTGTGTTGACGAAGATCATAGCGTAGTGCGGACCGTTCACCGCACCGATGACATCGAGCCCTAACTCGCCCGCCAGCTTCTTGAGCTTGTCGATCGCATTAGGCACGGACCCCGCAAGCTTCAGAGTGATCTTGTCGGGCTCCATCTTGCCCGTGTCGAAGTTCTTGTAGGGCACAGTCTTCGCTGTAGCCCCTGAGTCGTTGCCCAGCTTGGTCAGGTACTGGTCAGCCGACAGCTTCTTCTTGATGACCTTCGGGCCTGCTGGATCCGGAGTCGCGCCAGACCATCCCTTGGCGAACGTGAAGTTGCCGTCCGAGCCCGTCTTCTTGCGATACACCATCGTCAAGAAGCCCTCGAAGTCCTTTCGGAGATCTAGCTTGCGCCGTCGAGCGGTCTCCAAGAAGGTCTTCTGCAGCTTCGGTTTGCCAGGCCACAACGTCTCAGCGTAGGGTCGAATCATGGCGATGTACTCCGCCATCGGAATGTCCTGGATCTTGTTCAGAACCTCTTCCAGCACCTTCGGGTCGAGATCGAAGTCGCCGTTGATCCAGCCCTTCCAGACCCTGTTGACGTAGGGCACCTCGCCAGAGTTGGGGACGTAGTTGATGTCCAACTTGTCCTGGCCGAACTCCCACTCTCCGGTGGTATGGGACTTCTTAGCGAAGAAGAGGAAGCCCTGCTCCTTATCGATGGAGAGCAGCTTGCCGTCCTTCGTCTTGATCCAATTGCGGTCGTGGGAGTCGTGCTGCGACGTCATCCAGTCGAGCACCTGCTCCTTGACGATGGTCTCTCGATCCTCGGGAGACAGCTTCGACGGATCCAGATGATTCTCCAGATCGGGCATGTCGTCGTCCAGCTCGAGCAACGGCTGAAGCGTTCCGATCTTCCCTTGCAGCTTCATCGAAGCCACAGGAATGTGCTCGCCGTAGATCTTCTGCGCTAGCTCGGACCACACCTGCTGAGCAACGACGCTGAAGGGCTTAGGTGTTCCGACTCCGGCCCCCTTGGTGTAGGCCTCCTTATGGATCCACTTCTTGCCGTTCTTGTCGACCCAGATAGTCTTGGTGCCGGCTCCGCCCATGCTACTGCCGCTGCCCTCGAGAGTAAGCTCGTCAGGCTTCGGGAAGTCCTTCGGGAGGGGGATCTCCGCGAGCACCTCGGCTGCGTTCTTGGCCGGCTTCTGTGCTGGCGGCGGAGGCGCTGGAGGTAGAGGAGACTCAGGCAGCGGGTTGGACGAGGAGCTGTCAGCTCCTCGTCATCGAGTGTCTTGCCCGTCTCGATGACGTTCCACTTCTTGGCCTTGACCTGCTTGAACGCCTTACACACCACACCGTTGTTGGGATTGACGTACTCATGCTCCTCGAGATCTACGATCTTCATGATCTCGTTGGTGACCGAGATGACGAACTCGTCGGGCTCCAGCCCGAGGTCCTTCCGCATACTGTTGGCCTGCGCGAACGTGGGACACTTGCCACCCTTCGGCATCTTCGGCTGCCACGGCATCACAGCAACGCCCTTGGCCTTCATCTCGTCCACTGTAGAAGTCGGCGGCTCAGGCTTCTCGGGCTCAGGCTCGGGCGACGTGGCCGCAGCAAGCGCCTTCGCTGAAAACTCGGCGTAGTCGTCCTCCCAGTGCTTCTTCTCGGTGTCGAGCGCGTACATGTCGCAAAGGTCCGCCAGAGCCTTGGCGGCGTCCGCGGCTTCCGCCCAGTTTTCCTTGCCCTCCTGAGTGGCCTCGGCGAGCTTCTCCAGCAGCTCCTGCTTTTCGTCTTCGTATCCTACCTCCCCCGATGGCTTCGCTTCCTTCTGCTTCTTCTGCGCGGCTAGAACCTTGTCCTTCCGCTTCTCCCAGTCCTCGATCATCGCCTTGTCGAGGGTGTTGCCCGTCGCCGAGAACGTCTTCGTGTAGTGAGCGGCCATCAACTCGGGTACGGCCAGCGGGAAAGTCCACAGGTCTTCGTCGTACTTCTTGGCCGCTTCCGCGTAGGTGTAAGCTTCGACGAACTCCTGCTCGATGAGCTTCAGCTGATCGAACGTGAAAGTGCCGGCGTAGGGCTTCAGCGCGTCGACCGCTCCAGTGTTCAGCGACGACTTCACGAAGGACATGCTAGGCGGACCCAGCTTCTCCCAGTCCTCCTTGTCAGCGTCCTTCGCAAAGCTGTCCGCCGCCTTGAGCCACTTCTGCTCCTTGTCGGATTGACCCACCTTCGCAAATAGCGCTGCGATCTCCTTAGCCTTGGCTACCGCCTCGGTCCACGGCGGGGATAGGCTGTCCTTGAACTCCTCCAAGAGCTTGTCGTAGGTAGGCGCCAGCTCCGGAGGAAGCTTCGCCATCTCTTCCCACTTCCCCTTCTTGTAGCCCCAATCGCTAGCTTTGCCTGATTCACCCTTGTGAACGTAGTGGCGCTGCAGCACCTCCGCGGTCTTGGAAGCTGTATCGAAGTTGCCTTCGTGAGATTGGGCAACAGCCTCGTTGATCAGAAACATCCGGCCCTTTAGCCCGAGCTTGCCCGCATCCGCGGCCTGCAGGAGCAAAGCAAAGTTGCCCGCGTTCCAGGCGTCCTTTACTGACTGACCGCCCAACGGACCCTCGGGTAGCTCAAGCTCGGGACCTGCCGCAGGCTTAACACCTACCGCCTCCTGAGTAGCCTTCGCCTCGTACTTCTTGCCCTCGTCTCTCCAATAGTCGGCCGCGGAGTAGTTGCCTCGATCCTCGTGAGCTTGTGCCAGAGCGAAAGCATACTTGGATGCCTTGGTCCACTCCTCCGCTTGCTCCGCTGCCACAAACTTATCGTTGATCATTGGCAGCTGCCCGGTCTGCAGCTCCTCAGCATGAGTCAACACCCAGTCCGCATCGTCAACGTTCTCGTCAAAGAGCGCCTGGAACTGCTTCATCTCGTTGACGTTGTCGATGGCGTTATGCCAGTACGGCGGAGCTAGATCTACAGGAAGCTTTGGATCGTCTAGACGCGCCTTCGTAACGGCTAGCAGCGTTGCAGCTCCTTTAAGCGCCTTATCCAACTCTCCGTTCCCGATAGGAATGAAGTGGATAAGATCCTGAACGCGCTGCAGCTGCTTGAGAGTGAAGGCTCGAGCCTTCGCCACGAACCAAGGGAAGTCCCCGTCCGCATCGGCCTTCGTGATTTCCTCGTCGGTGACCGTCTCCGGATCTGGCTCTACCTCAGCCTCGAAAGACTGCAGCATGGCTTCCCACGTAGACGCGGCGGAGGCGTTCCCGCGAGACTTGTGTAGGGCGATCATGGCGTTCAGCCAGAGCTTCATCCTCTCGATTTGCTCTTCGTCCTTGGTGTCGTCCACCCACTTGCCCGTCAAAACGTCGTACACCTGTCCAAGCGCAACTACCTGCACGTCGTTGAAAGCATCGGCCTTAGACACCACCCAACCAGCCCACAGCTTAACGTCCTTGACTGGCTTCTCGTTGATCTTCTCCTTGATGATCTTGATGTTCTTGTTGATCTTCTCCGTCGCTTTGTCCGCCGCAGCTTTCTTGGCCTTCTTCTTGTAGTCCTCCGCCTGCTTGGCCCACGACGTGGTCACCTCGTTCTCGGAGCCCTTCTTGGCGTGCCACGCGGCTACGATCTCGCACAGCTCCGCAGCCCAATCCAAGTTGGGCACCGTGGCCAGAGCTTCCGCCTTGAACGCTTCATCAACAACCAGCTGGAGCTGGGCGTCGGTCAGCTCTTTACCTGCCAAAGCCTCCGCCTTGAAAGCTCCCAGAGCCTCCTTCACCTGCTCGTCGCTCAGGCTGTTGGCGAGCTTCTTCTCGTAGAAGTCCACCATCGCCTTCCAGTGCGGCACGAAGCCGGCGGCGTTCTTCTCCGAGTAGCTCAGCACGAGCTTGGATAGAGCTATCGCGCGCTCCCAGTCCTGGAACATCTCGGCGTCGTCGATGTCGGCGATCAGCCACGTGGCCTGCTCTTTGGATAGCTTGTCCTGGAAAACAGCCTGACCGAGGAAGGCCCAGTCCTGATCCTTGATGGCCTTCTTTACCGCCTCATCGCTGAGCGCTGGCTCCGCCTCTGGTGGCTTTTCGGGCTCGGGTACGGGTTCGGGTACCTCCGGCTCTACGGGCGGCTCTACAGGCTCCTCTGGCGGCGTAGGAGGCTCGTCCGCCTTGGGTAGCTTGTCCAACCCGACCGGCTCGGGGAAGGTCTTCGGTAGCGGCTCGCCTGTGGCGAGAGCTGTCGAGAAGGTATCCTGCGGCTTGAGCCCCTTAGCCTTGATCTCCTTGGCCAGGTTCTTCATCTTCACGGACGGGAGCCACGTCGTCATCATCGGGACCTCGGTAGCCCCGCCGACTGGCTTGATGTCCTTGATGTCGCCCGAAAACTCCGCCGGGTCGCCAACGTCGCCGACCGCGGGCAGCTCGTCCTCTGTGCCCTCCGGAGGATCAATCAGGTAGGGCGCGTGCTGTTTCTTGGCCAAAGCCTTGGGGGAGATCTTCGTGATGAACGCATCCTTACCCGGGGGCTGCTTCCAAACGTAGACCTTGTCCGACTTGACGCCGACAACCTTGACCTCAGTCACATACTTATCGGACTCGATCAGCAGCCCGATTCGCTTCCAGATATCAATACCAGCAGGACGACCAAAGAACATGCCAAACTCCCTTAGAGCAACTCGCCCGGAATCTCGTCTTTCCACGGAGGATCCCAAACCAAAGCAGCAGACTCCTGCAGACGACTCTCCAGCGCCATGGCTTCCCACGCGCGGTTTGATAGCTCCACGACGCGACGGACAATGCCGTTCGTCCTGGCGTAGACCGTTATCCCAACCTCATCCCGAAAGTCTAAGCCCTCCTCGATGAGCGAATCGACGTACTCCTTGGTGGGAGTTTCCCTCATCTTCGCCGCCTCTCGGAACCTCCGGGACGCCGATGCTCCGGTCTCCAGCATCGCGCGCCACTTCTTCAGCGCGTCCTTGGTGGCTTTCTCCAGCTCCTTACGCACCTCGTCATCGGTCATGTTGGACAGCGCCGCCAGCTTGTTTGCCTTCGGCCACTTGCGATACGCCTTGTTGTTGAACAGCTTTCCGACCTCTTCCAAGAACGTCATGCCTGTGCGATGTGCACCGTAGAACTTCTCGGTCAGCGGCAGGAACTTCCGCATCTCGCTCGAGACGTCAGCGTTAGCTCTCCGCGCCGTTAGAGGATCTTCAGCCTTAGCCGCACGGGCCGCCGCCGAAGCGGCGTCCGTCATGAGCGACAGGTACTCATCGCCCATTCTCACGCAGTCGCGCCACTGGTTGGCTACGCCAACCGCGGGCACTCTTACCAAGTTGGCCTCGGTCAGAAGATACCGGGCCGCGTTGATATTCTCCTGTAGCGTTCGCATGTGGCCTCCGCGAGCAAGGCTACCACATGTTGGTAGATCGGGTCAGCTAGCGTCCGCTTCCGCATCCAACTCTTCCTGCTCTAGCTCCTCGGCTCTTTCAAGCCACTTTCCTGTTACTTCGGCAATCACCTCGTTGAGATCGCGACCCCAGCTCCTGCACACCTCTACCACTCGATCCATCACCTTCTTAGACTTCTTGCTCAGAGCTACGTACAGATGCTCCTTGCCGCCAAAGTCGAACACCATGAAGCTGTACTCGAGCGTGTCGCCATACTCGTGAAACAGATGGTTGAGCACATGGCCCAAGTCCTTCACCGACTTGGTGTCCTTCGTCGCGTTGTCGAACTTGTCCTGCGCCGTCTTCGGGAGTCCGGCAGCCTTCATCCCCTTCTTCATCTGCTTGATGATCTTCTGCCAGCCCGTCTTGTCCGTGTAGGCGAACATCCGACGCAGCGCCTTGTCCCCGTACTTGGCCGCCATCTTGCGGTAGAGCGCGACCATCTTCTCAGGGTTGGTGCGGCCGTGTAGTTGATTCAGCCGCACCACCGTGAACTCCTGCAGATCTTGATCCTCCCACCGTTCGGCGGAAAGGACTACGCAAGGAACCTCCGGCATACCCAACGCTTTGGCCGCCTGCCAACGATGCTCCCCGCCGATGATCCTGTACGAACCATCGGTCATGGGCACCACCTGCGGAAAGTCGATGAAGCCGTTCTCGCGGATGTTCTCCACGAGCATGTCGAATTCCTCGGAGTTCATCTCGTTGGGATTGGAAGACGTAGGCTCCAACTCGTCCACAGGAATGCGCTGCACGTCGGGTATCTGGATGTCCGTTGTCATCCCAACACCGCCGACGAGAGAGCCTCGGCCAGTGTATCGCACTTGCCCGAGACGACCTGCAGCTCTCCGATCAGCTCCCGGAGAAAGCGCTCTAGCTCCTCCGGATTAGCCGGCAGGTGAACTCCCGGAACATTGTCCATCTTCTCCTGCCACTTGACCATGATCGCACGCGCCGTCTCCAGCTCGTTCTTCATCACCTCGGGAGATACTGGAAGCATCACTCTTCCTCCCTGTCCGCTAGCTGCTTCAACGCCTTGAAGCCGTAGAACACCTTGTTGTCGTCCTTGCCGACCGCGATCAACTTGACGCCTAGCAGTCGCTCGAGCTTCGCCAGATAGGCATGCTTCGTCTTTGGGTCGTCCGGCTTCCCGAAGTCGTTGGTGGCCACGAAGTCCATGCAGACCAGGCTAAGGTTGTGCGACTTCTTGTCAGATCCGGACAGCTCCTTGGCCCTGTCAAGTGCGGCAGACACCATGTCGATCTGCTCGTTCAGGCACGTGAACGACCAGACCTTCATCCGCTCCGGAGGCGGCAGCGCGTCGGCTGCGTCCTTCACAGTCAAGCGCCCCCGACCGTACTCGGCATCGTCGCCGTCATCGGACTCGCCGTCCGCATCCTCTGAGTCGTCCCAAGGATCTACGCTGTCGTCCACAAGATCATCCACTACGTCGTCCGAGGCCTTCCCGTCTTCCAGGCCCATCTTGTCCAGAGCCATCCCTACCGCCGCCTCAACCGCGCGGTAGTTGTTCTGCTCGGCAAAGCTGACCCACTCCTGAACCGTGTGGCGGTCGTGCTTGTTGGCGAAGATCTTTATCAGCTCCCGCAGCTTGGACCAGCCGATGGACTTAGCCCGGTCTCGCAGAGCCTCGTCCAGAGCCGACAGCTCTACTTCCAGCACCGAGCCGATCCTACGCAGCCTCTCGGCCTTGCGGCGATGCATGCCTAGATCTACTTCAACGAACTCGCCGAAAGTCGAGTAACCCCAACGTGTGTAGTTGGCCTCCTTCTTCGTGTCTCCATCGACCGGCGTGTTGTGCAGCTGCCACAAGATAATGCCCAGCTCCACGTTGCCCGCCTCCAGCAGCGTAACTAGATGCTTGCTGCGCTTCCGCAGCTTGTCCGCCCACTGCTTAGAACCGACACCGATCCTAGCAACAGATGCCGTCGCGCCCATAATCAACTCCTTCAACTTTCTGGAAAATCGATGCGTCGAGCGCGCACCTCGAGAAGCTCCCCGAGGCGCCCGTCACGATTCATCAGTTCTCCCTCGACCACAACGTATGTTCCCTTTGTAAGCCTCCTACGGCAAGCCCCAACGAGCCCCTCTCCGTACGCGTTGACCTTCACCCAAGCGGTGATGGTCGTGTCCCGCGTCCGTCTGTCCGAGGCCATCTGGAACGTGCACACCGGAGATCCTTTTCCTGTGCTGGAAAATTCAATCCTGGCGGATACGTTTCCGGATATCGCAACCACGTTCATTGCTGAATCCTCCGGAGAGCGCGAATCGTCTGATCGTGCTCGTTAGCGAGTATCGAGCCGAAAGCGTCGTACACGTGACCGTGCTGGCTGCGAGGAACTTTCTTGGCTAGAAGCTCGTCGGTGATGTCCCTCCCAAGCCTCCGCGTAACTGCCTCAGCTACTTCTTCTTTGGAGGCTGAACCGTTGCCGCAGAGAGCCTTCTTCAGACCCTTCGGCGTAACCATCACGATAGGAACGTCGGCCGTCTCCGACAGGCAGGCGATGATCCCATAACACAAGCCGAGCTTGAAGCTAGTAGCCGCGTTGCGCGGTAGCGAAGGCGCCTCGAAGCAGAGCGCCTGCGCCCCATCTACCAGCGGAACCAAGATCCGAGAGATCTCCTGCGCGCGCCGCAGGTTGTCGTCCGCAGCGCTCACACCTCGCTTCTTGTCTGACTTCTCGGTCCGAACAACCCCGAAGCCCAGCGCCTCGATGTCTTTGGCGCCCAGCTCCAAGACGCCGTACCCGATGGAAGCAAAGCCTGGATCTATGCCGGCCACACGGATCATTTCCCCTGTAGGCCTTTCATCTTGTCCTCTAAGCGAAACATCCGCGAGGTTAACGCTATAGAGCCCAGAATCCGATCCGCGTCCTTACACGACAGCAGCTGCTTTCCATCTGTAGCACGTAGGAACTTCTCCCCCGCCTCGACTTGCACCTCGTCCACGAGGATGTCGATCTGTTCCCGTCGCGACTCGCCCCAGCGGGACTCGTAGAGGAAGCACAGCGAGCAGACGAACACACATTCGTCAGATCTCTCCGGCCCCATCTCCCACATCGCCTGCCGCTTGTCGCAGTTGCTGCAAGGCGACTGAAACAACGTCTTCGGAAGCGGTCGAAGCATGCGAGTGTCTACCAGCAAAGGCTTCAAACGCGGCCCCGGCTCGCTCTGATCCGCGCCCTGCCTGTATGGGCTGTCGTCCGTCATAACTCTTCCCTCGTCTGTCAGATGATGCCCTGACTATACCTTCGATTCGACCTCAAAGCACTGTTCTACCAGCTCACACACCTCCGCACGGTTGCACGTAGACGACGTGCAGATGCGATCTGGAAGCTCTCCAGTCTCCAAACCGCGCCAAATACCTACCAGCATCTTCTTGATCTCCGCAACAGCATCCTCATCGCGCTCGACATAATGCTCTATCAGGGGGCTCCGATAGACGCCCTTGTTCCAGTAGAGCAGCAGCCCCCACTGCAACCCAGTCAGCCACATATACGCCTGCATCTGCGCCACGTGGCCCATGTTCGGACACTCCTTCACGTCCTCCGCCCCGCGCGCCGAGATGCTCTTCAACTCGAAAGCGCCGTCGCCCTCGATACCAGGAATGCGGAGGAACCCATCCATATGTCCAGTAAACCTATACTCCGAAGAGCACAGCTCTACCTCGACATATTCCGGCCCGCCCTCGTGCGGATCCTCCGAGATAAAACCGCACTGCGGACACTCGGAAAACCACGGGATGCGCTTCTCGAGGTCGGTGGAGTCTCCGCTGATCTTGCCGCAGCTCTTGCACAGCCACTGGCCTACTAGGTAGGCGCCTATCGTAGGAAGCACCTCGTTCTGCATCACCCAGTGCATGCCCGTCCCCTGCGCCATCGCTAGGCAGCCATCGGACGTGACCTTGTCCTCCCGCTCGATCTCCAGCCGAGACGCGAGCACCTCTTCCCGAGCACACATCGTCGGAAGTGAAGACGCTCGGACGAAAGAGCCGTCGTGAAACGGTTGGACGATGCCTTCCCGTACGAAGCCCTTAGTGATCTTCTTTAGGATCGACGGACGATCCGGTAGAACCAACCTACCACGCGACGCCATAAGCCTACCCGCTCCTCTTGCTCCCCCTCCTGCTCGAGACCCTGCTTACGGCGAACATCCTCGATAACGAGCTGCAGCCGCCGCACGCCCAAGCCTAACAAGTCCTCAGCCTCTGGCGCCGTTAGCTCGTACTCGCACGTAGGACACTCGTACCACGATTTGTCCGAAAGCCAGCGCAGTAGCTCCCCGCAGGTGTCGCACTCAAACAGCGGCACCCGATGCTCCCCCTCGAATACCACCCGCACCTTGGCATCCGGATCTAGCCGCAGCTCGGTCCTGAGAGCGACCAAACCTCTGGCCGTAGACTCACCCACAGAAGCCCCCAGAAGCGCGCGTACCGAGGTAGGGCCTCGGAGTCGTTGGTGGGCTCGAAGCGGCCTTAGAATCGAAGCTGGAGCGAGTACGGGGCATCAGGAGAGATCCTCCTTGCGTAGCTTCCCTTCCTCACGCTCCCGCATGTACGGGTCTCCCCGCCTGTAGCCCTTCCACCAAGCGTCGTCGATGGCCCCACGCAGCAGAGGATCTGACTTGATGTCGCCTAGCTTCCAGTAGGCGAATCGGACAACAGTCCGCATTCCCTGAGCAAGCGCTCGAAGACCTCGATGGGCAGCACCACGAACTCCTCGTCCTCGGTCCCGACCGGACGCTCGTACTTTACTACCAGCCCCGGGTCCTTCATCACTCGGCGCGCTCCGTCCGCCACCTTGTGCAGCCACGCCAGTTTCAGACCGATCGACAGAGCCTCTGTTTCCTTGTGCTCGAGGTGGAATCCCTTGATCCCTACATCCCCCTTCGCCGTCGTCTTGTCGAACCTTGACCATGGCTTGTTTCCTGACCCTGGTAACCGGCGTCCGCCGAGCCTACCCGCTAGCTTGTCCTCGCTCTTTCTCGATCTCCTGTTCCTCGCTCCTCGATCCCCACCCGGCTCGAGCCAAGCAGGCTCCGGCTTCTTGACGCTACTCATGATCCGACAGTAGCACGGCCGTCAGCGCCCGATGCAGCTTGTCATGGAACTCCGGGTTGGTCAGAATCTCCTTCTCGATGAGAGACTTCGCGCGGTACTTCTCGCCGAGCGCGCGCCATGAAGATCCAGAGCCCTCTACCAGCCCGACCTTCTGCGCCATCTCGACCATGTCGCCCTCGTTGACCGCGTCGCCCACTCGCCTGTGCTCGGTGTCAGCCATAGCTAACCGGAACTCCCCCTCCATGCGAGCGAAGCTGGCCTTGTTCTTGTCCACGCGAAACCCGAAGTCGGCCGCCACCGGCTTGCCCAACACCTCGTCCATCTCGTACTTGCCGGCACGCAGCCGCGTCTCCGTCGCGCTCGCGAAGCCCGTCGCCAAGCCGCCTGGTTGCGTCTCAGGGCTGCCAAACATCACGCCCACCTTCATCCTCACCTGGTTGGTGAACAGGAGCGTAGGAGCGAAGCCCCGAGCGTTCTTGACCGTGTTCAGAGCCGCCACGAACTTGCGCGTCCCCTTTCCGATCTGACGCGCCTGCAGCCCCACCGTGTCCTCGATGGTCGACTGCATGATCTCCTTGGCCGGAGTCAAAAACGCCAGGCTGTCCATCACCAGCACGTCAACGCCCCGGCGGAGCACCGCCTCGGCGATGTCCAGCGACTGCTCGGCGTACTCCGGCGTCGAGAGTAGCAGCCGATCCAAGTCCACTCCGAGACGCTTTGCCCAAGCCAAGTCCAACGTGCCCTCGACATCGAGGAACGCTATCACTGGATCCCGATAACTCTTCCCGCAGGAGCACGCTTCGGTGAACTCCCAACACACCGCACACATCCGCTGAGCGTTGGCGATGGCCTTCAAGTACGTGGTGGTCTTGCCGCTCGACTTGTGCCCCCAGAGAACGCTCACAAGCCCCACAGGAAACCCGCCGCCCAACGCGTAGTCGAGACGGAAGATCCCAGTAGGAATGCTGCGCCGCGGCTTCACGAAGTCGCTCGCTCGCCCGAAGATGTTGGCGCCGTGCTCCTTTCGAATTCGAGCCACCGCCTCCCCCGCTAGGAGTTTGGCCGAAGACGACTCCAGCTCTACGCCCGGTTTCGCATCCTTCTTCTTAGCCACGCTTACCCTCGTCAACTAAGGCAGCCCCAAGGACCCCAGACTCGGCCCACTTGTTGTGCACCTCATCGTAGAACTCACGCCACCGCTCCGCTCCTCTGATAGACCCACCTCGCGCATCCATCGCCACGGCAGCTGCCTCGATCATCTCACCCGTGTACAACCGATACCGCGTACTCGACGCGCGAAAAGGAGTCTCGGGCAAAGCCCCGCGGGACTCCATCTGCTCGACCGTCAGCACCGTACGTCCTATCGCCGCGGCAAGCACGCCGATCTTGAATAGCTCCAGCTCCTCCGTCGTGCCGTCCGAGAGCCGTACCCGACGCACCACAGGTTTGGGTTGATCCCACTCGAAAGGTTTGCTCTCGTCCTCCGCCGAAAGACGCCCCTGCTCCCTCATGAGACGACAACGAAGCTCGACACCGTGGGCCGTGTATAGACGATCGCCTTTGGCGTTACGCACCTCGGCCGGGGGCAGCTGGCCTTTTCTCTCCCAGATCCGAATAGCCTGGACCGAGCAGCCCAACGCCCGCGCCAGCGCGCCGATAGAGAATAGCTCGGCGTGTGAGCCGTCCTCGCCGTCCGAGAGGCGCACGCTTACCGTCTTGAATGGGGTTGGTAGAGGCTTGGTCTTGACGGACTTGCGCTCCTTCCGCCTCTCCGCCTCGCGCTCCTTTCGGCGCCTCTCGCGAGAGTCCCGGTTCATCTTGAGCACGCGTTCTCGGTACTCCGGATCGTTCTCGTACTTCTTGCGCCGACTCTGATTCAGCTTGTCGCCGTGCTCCGCGTACCAGTCCTTGAAGTTGAACCCGCTATCGCCGTTTCCTCCGTTATCACCACTTCCCATGATATCAACAACTTAGCAGGTAGAATCCGAATTGTCAAGTGACCCTGAGATAGAACTTGTCTCGCATTTCTCCGGCGGCTTTGAACGGGCGCACGTAGTCGTCCCGTATATCTATCACGATCGGTTCTTTCTTACCGTCGTGTGGTCTTTGGATCCGCCCGACTGCCTGCTCGACGTCGCCCATTGGAGTCGCCAGCAGGAGAGTATCCAGCGCTGGGATGTCCAGCCCTTCCGTTGCGTACTGTTTCGTGGCGAAGATCACCCGAGCCTCGGCAGCCTCCTTCAGTTGGGCCTCCGAGCGACCGCCCACGTAGTAGCCCGTGGAAGGCACCGGCTCCCCGCTGTGCTCCTTGTTCCAGCGCGTGATCAGCGATCGGTGAATGTCGTCCAGGTGCTTCAAGCGCTCACTCAGAACCAAGATCTTCCTACCCGCAGCAGCAGCCGCGACGAGCTGTCCGGCGATCCTGGTGTTCCGTTTACGGCTCCCGGTCAGGAACTGGATGAGTAGTGAACGCGGCGCCAGGTTGGGGTTAAAGCTGTTGCTCTTGATCAGCTTGAAGTCGGTCCACACCCGCTTCACCTTCACCTTCAAACGCTGCGCGCGAGTCGAGTGCAAGGTCTTCCCGATGTGGTACTTGAACACGTTGTCCGCGCCGTCCTTGCGGTGCGGTGTAGCCGACACACCCAAGCGCCAGCGACAAGCGAACTTGGCCGGCACCGGACTCCACGTCTCCGCTCCGATGCGGTGTACCTCATCTGTGATCAGCAAACCGAAACGACGGTACAGTGCGGCAGGATAGCCCTTCTGCGCCAGGCTGTGCACCATCGCCATGACAACATGCTTACCCTCGAAGTCGCAGGTGTCCTGCTGCACCAAACCGACCTCGGCTTCTGGCAGGAACTTCGCGATCCGCTCCCGCCACTGATTCATCAAGAACTCCTTGTGAACCACCACAAGCGTCGGAACGTCCACCGCAGCTATGACTGCGCAGCAGAGCACAGTCTTTCCCCACCCCGGCACCGCGCGCACAATTCCGCCCGTACAGTGGGGCTCCGAAAAAGCAAAGACCACGTCCCCGTGCGCCGCCTGCTGGTCGTCCCGCAGCTCGCCCTCGAATACCAGAGGAGACGGCAGCCCCGTTCCCATTGTGTACTTGTATTCGATCTCGTGGCTCGGTCTACGGTTGGCCAGGTAGTACTCCCGCGGCACGCCGATGTGCGTCTCCGTCTCCGTCCACAACTCGATAGGCGAGGGGGGGTCTCCGGGAAAGTCGCCGACCTTGCGCGGCCGTACCAGACACTGGGCTCGGATAACCTGTAACTTGGTCGGTGTCAGATCTGCCTTAGCTACCCAAGCAAGCCTGTCGATTACCACCTTCATCAGCGCAACTCCGGCGGTAGATGAGCCACGCTGTCTTGATAGCTAAGCTCCTTCTTCACCTGATCTGCCCAGTTCTCCGGAGGCACGTCGTCGGGGTCCTTCCTGCTCCACGTTATCTCCACCTTGCGGCGCCGTGTCGGCCCCTGCGCAACTACTTCGAGCTTGCTCTCGCCGAGCCGAAGAACCGAAAAAACCATCTCGTACTTAGCCATCGCTCTAAAAAGACAGAAGCTCGCCGGCCTACTGGGGGGGGGACTCAGTAAACCGGCGAGCCCTGTCATCCTATACCAAAGAGGTCAGCATCAGAAAGGCACTGGATCCTCTTTGCCCTCGTCCCCGCCAGAGGAGCCGGAGCTTCCTCCAGCACTCGTACCCGAGCGTCCGGTAGCCTCGTCAGGGTCCACACCCCGAAGAAGATCTTTGATGTACTTGTTGCCGCGCGGCTTCAGCTGCTCCATGTAGTTGATGGGCACTACGCGCCGAACAAGCTTACCGTTCTCGTCGGTCTCCACCTGGAACGTCTTCTTGAGGATCTCCATCTTCTTGGGATCCTTCTCGGCGTCGTCCCACAGCTCGCTCAGGAGCTTCCCTCGATAGTTGGCGACCTCGAAGAGCTTCTCTTGGCTCTTTACCTCGCCGTCAAACTCCCACTCATCGCCAGTCGAAGGCTTCTGGTCGTCCTCGCGGTGGACCTTCCACTTGGTCATCACCAGCGAGCCCTTGTCTTCCTTCTTGCGCTTCCACTTCTTCAGCTGGCTGAGCTTCCCACCGACGAGCATCACCTCGAATTGGTACTTGTTGCCCTTCCGATCCACCGACAGCGAGCAGTCCACGGTGGTGAGGTACCCCGTGAATGCGCGGCTCCGCTCGCCCAGCGTCTCGCACGAGTGGCACGCTTCCTCGGAGACGTTCTCCATGCAGGTGTGGTGATTCCGCCAAGACCCGTTGACCTTGGCGTTGTGCTCCTTGATGCAAAACGGAACGTCGTCTATCAGCACCAGGTCTTTGCCCGATCCGCCTCGGATCCATAGCCTGTTGGCTACCTTCGAGGCCTGGATTCGCGCCTCTTCCTTGTCAATGCCGTCGTATCCTTGACTATGCCATGACTCTGACATTTCGTCTCTCCTTGTCGCTATGACTTTATCTGACCCTGAACGGTGTCAGGAAAACTACCCTACCAGGTCCTCTACGAATCGTCAATGAACATATAGTCCAACTCGTCGAGGTCGTAATCGTCCGGGTCTCGGCCCGTCTCGACAGTCAGTACGCGTACGGGAGTGCGGCCCTTGAACGCATGTTCCCAGCGCTCGGCCGCGAGCCCGCCAGCCTCATCCCCATCCGGGAAGATCACAACCTCAGAGAACATCTTGAGCGCCTTCTCCACCTGGATGCGGCTGAGGTGGCTGCCCATAACTGCGACGGCGTTGGAGTAGCCGACCGTCCGCAGGTAGATCGCATCGAAGTGCCCCTCTACGAGGATCCCCATCTCCCCCTTCTTCACCAGGTGCTCGCCGAACAGGAAGAAGTCGCGCTTGAACCCCTTACTGTGGAGGAACTTCGGCTGTTGCTCAGGACCCCATATCGGCGGCAGCCCTCGGTCGCGCGGTCGGAGTGGTTCGATCCGCTGGTCCAAGCACCGCCCCGTAGTGGCCACCAGCTTGCCCTTCCAGTCGCGTATCGGGATTATGACCCTCCGCTTGCCGGCGTCCCAGCGAAGGCCCCACAGGCGTACTGCAAGCTCATTAAGGTGCCTTCTGGGACCGGTCAGGTAGTCGAGCGCTTCTTGCGGTAGGTCCTGCAGGCGAGTCAGCGTTGACTCGGGCAGCGTATCGTACTTGATGTGATCCAAGCTGAGCGTCTTAGCCCCTCCACCACCCTCGCCTTTCGGCGCGCGAGCAAAGAACCCTCTCCCGTTGCGTTTGAACTCTCGGCGCCGCGCAGCAGCAGGAGACTCGAAGTCGAGCAGCAGCTCTATCTCGTCCAGAGATGGGGAGTCGTGGGCCATCACCAGCTCGGATGCTCGAGCGAACCACTTACCCCCGCCGCGCAGACTCTCCAAGCGCCACAGCAGTACGTTAAGCTCGCCGCCCGCGCCGCACCCGAAGCAGCGGTATCGGCTGCTCCCGTCAGTCGCTAGGGAGATCCCAAAGCTGGGTTTCTTGTCTGTGCCCTTCCTATGGTTCCAGGTCGCGAACGGGCAGGACGAGTCCATCCACGCTCCCCCACGATAAGTGATATTCCCACACCCAAGGATCCGTAACAGATCCCCAACATGCTCCAAGTCCATCTTCAGCTCCTACAACTCTAGGTCCCTGCGTCCGTTCCCTTCTTCGGCGTTACCTCGATCGACCCGAACTCCTTTTGAAACTTGGCGTCGAACTCCGTCTCCGTGCGCCGCGACTTGCGCATGTGCACGCGGTTGCGTGTTGTGCCCTTCGGTGTAAGCTTTATACTTTCTATCGGCCCTCTGTCCGAGCCTCTTGTCAAGTACCCGCCTCGCACTAGCTGTGCCCGCGCTATCGTCAGCGCAGCCTTCAGCGTCCGCGCACCCTTGTTGCGAATGATCGCCATAGACATCTGCTTGACGATCCTCGGAATGTTTACGCCGCTCTCCTCTGCCATGGCTTCACCTAGAAGGGTACGCCCGAATCGCCGTCACTGCTGTCATCATCGTCATCGGAGTCCCACGGGTCCGTGCTTCCGAAGCCGCCCGCGCCTGCACGGGGTAGCTCCGTGAAGTTGGACTTGTCGATGTCCCAGTTGATCTCGTATTCCTTGCCCTCGCTCTCGCGCACCTTCAGCGGCTTGAAGATCATCCGCCGGTCTTTCTTCATGTCCTCGGTCTGGATCAGACCGTAGATGAGGTCGGCGTTCCAGCCCGCCACATCGGTAAGCGCAATGTTGCTTGCGTCCGCGGCTTGTTTCGATCCGGGCTTTACCTCGCGATTGAACTGCATAGTAACGACGTTCGGAACTCCGGTCCGTTTGCAGATCCGCTTCAGCTCGTCAAAGGCGTTGGCCGCACGCTCGGTCCTGTTGCGCCCTTCCGTCTTGAGCAGGTAGGCCCCGTCCAGAACAGCCAGGTCCGGCTCGGCTTCCTCCACCGCGTTCTCGTAGCTCTCCACGCGGAAGTCGAAGTCACCGCCAATGACGTAGAGCCCCTCGGCCTCCATGATCTCCTTGACGCCGTCCTTCAACCGCTTCTCCGCAAAGGCGTCAAGCCGTCCTAGGCGTAGCTCTCGGTAGGGCACCCGGAACTGGATCGAAGCGAAGCGCATCGCGATTCGCAGCTTCGACATCTCGGTCGTACCGAACAAGATCTTGTGCCCGTTCTTCCAAGCGTGGTGAGCAATGACAGCAGCGCACCACGTTTTTCCAACGCCGAGGCGAGCGACGAACAACGCCAAGTCCTCCGGCCAGAACCCCAACGTCTCGTCATTGACCGTAGGCCACGGGGTCAGAACGCCGCGCTCGCCGGCCTTGACACGGTCGTAGTAGTCGATGACGTCGGGCCACAGGGCGGGAATCCTCTCGAGCTTGGCGCGGCTGTGCGTGTGCGCCTTGCGCAGGTTCCGCAGCAGCGTCTCCAACTCGTCTAGCGCCTCGTAAGGCTGCCCTTGTCCGATGTGCTCCTCGACCTTGTCCCGTCCGTCGAGGATGTCCTGCGTAAGTCGCCGGCCCCAGATCGTCTTTATGAAGTAGTCGACGGGTTCTTTCACGTCGAAGAACTCGGCGTCTATCCGGCCCTCCACCGTCGACTTGGACGGCAGGTCCGAGTACTGCTTGGCGTAGTCGTCAATGAACTCCCACGCGAGCTTGCCGTCGCCGCGCAGGTGTGCTGCGACACCGCTCTCCCGAACCTCTCGCAGAGCGTCCAAGCCGTCCCGAAGGATCGCAGAGATGAGGGCTTTGTCGATGCTTAGTCCCATAGATCAGCCCTCGCCTTCGAAGATGTCATCTGCTAGCCGCTCGTTCTGCAGCTCGCGAATGTTCGGTCCCTCGACGGGGAAGTACACCATGCCGTTCTGCGTGCTGTTCACCATCGTTCCGAATGCACCTCGCAGCTCCTCCAGATCTAGCGGCGTCGTGACGATAGTGACCTTACGCCTGCTCACCCTCCTCTTGATCAGGTCCCGTATTTCGAAGGCCCCGAACATCCGCGCCGTCGCGTCCTCTGCGCAGAGGTCGTCCAACGCCAGCACGTCGACAGTAAAACAGCGGTCCAGAATCGAAGCGCCCTCCTCAAACATGATCCTATTCCGTACACACTCCCGCAGCTCCGGCACTTGAATGAAGAACGCCGTGAACAGGCGTGATCGAGCAGCCTTGCAGATCAACGAAGCGATGGCTGACTTGCCTACGCCGGGAGGTCCCGAGACCCACAGCCCCGCTCCCCGCTTGATCCGCGTAGGGATGTTCTGCAGGTAGCGCGTCACAACCTCCCGAACGCTCTCAGGCACGCGCTTAGCTCGCGTGCGCCAGTGCTCCTCGGGGATGTTCATCCGCTCGAGGTCGGCAGCATCCAGCTTTCGCTGTGGTCTCTCCTCGTCCGTCATCGCTTCAGTGCTTTATGAGTCCAAGCGCTCGCAGCTCGGGACGGGCCGCGTCGTAGCGCTTTTGTAGATCTGCCGGCGCGTTCATCTTCCGAGGGTTGGCCTTGCGCCACGCCCGATACTCCCGATAGACCGCCGACACCTTGGCGTAGGTCTGAGCCTTCGGCGCGAACCGCTGCCGCAGCTTCAGCACCATACCCAAGCTCGGGTGGTCGCCCTCCTTCCCGAACATCTCCTCCTGAATCTCGTCCCACCGCTCGATGACGTAGCGCAGCATCATCTCGACGGTCTCAAACTTGTACGCCTCGAGCAGCTGCCGGCACTGGCCGCGCTCGGTCTTCCCCCACTTGCCCCAATCCAGGTCCGGCCACCGCTCCTGACAACCGCTCAGCCAGACGTCCTGCAGCTTCCCCAACTGCGCTCGCTCCGAGAGCGTCTTGGGCCGCCCCTTCAGGTTGGCCGCCTTCTGCTTCTTCCGCTTGCTCTTCGTCAGCTGCTCCTCAGCGCGGCGCTTCGCCGCCACCCCCGCACGAGCTACCGCGGCGTCCAAGTCGAATTGACTTAGAGGACTATGCGTTTGTTCAGTGGCCGAGGTGTGTGGGTCCTCTTGCCCCGAAGCAGGCTGATCTGATTCTTGGTCGGGGCTAAAATCCCCCTCCTCCCGCGGGACTTCTATATCATTCTCTTCCTTCAGAGAATTCTCCCTATTCCCCGGTAAACTGGAGTTAACACCCCCCTGTAAAGTGGAGTTAACACCCCCCTGTAAAGTGGAGTTAACACCCCCTGTAAACTGACTCGCAGTCAGTCGGTCTTTGAGAAATTCGATGCGCTCTTCGATTGTAAGTCTGCGAATTGATTGAAGGGCTCTGTTGTACTCCTCGACTGAGTCGACTTCTGTGCTGTCCTCGTCCTCGGGGTGTTTCTGCTCTCCGAAACGACAGTTTGCTTCTGCGTCGAGTAGGCCGAACACCTCGCTCATCCAGGCGTCGGCGTAGAAGATCTCGTGCCCTCGGCCGCTGGAGTCCTGCACACGCTCCCCCAGCTTGTAGGCGAAGGTCCTGCCCTTGTTAAGCTCCAACACCTCAAGCCATCCTAGCTCCTTCATCTGCTGGATAAGCTTGTTCGTCTGCACGCGGCTGATGCCTAGGTGCTTGCCCAGTACCGCTTGGGAGGTGCGAGAGATCACGAAGCCTTGAGACACAAGCCTCCTTACTGCTCGATCCCCCCTTTCGGTGCTCCGCCAGGTGAAGCGTCGAATCACCTCGTAGAGGTTGAAGATCGTAGCTCCCATCACGGCCAATATCCCCGTGTCGTAGAAGCCGAAGTCACGCTTGATGAAGTACTCGCCTCTCAGTGTTTGCATAGATCCCTCACGCGGAGCGCACTACTCCAGCGGCGAAGGAGGACCGAGAGCCGTAAACAGGCATCGTTTGGTCCGGGGGGAAGACCTTCCGAAGATCCTACTCCCGGGCCTCCTTCGCTTCTGGAGCCTCCGCCCGTCTTTCAGTCGGGGTTTACGTTCCCGAAGCCTTCCAGAAGTACCGCGATACGTTTGCTCAGGTCAAGCTTCCGACTCCTTTTGTTTCCCGCCTCTTAGATTTCAGGAGTTTGCACATGTCCTGTCTCCTCCCTCCCGTTTGTCCCAGCGCTTCAGCGCCGTGACTACCGTCGTGTCTGTGGGGCTCTCGTTGCCGAACGGGCCGGAGGTGGCGTTGGCCCAGCAGCGTATCGTGGCGATCTCTATCACCTCCCGCGGCAGCGCCCACACGAACGCGAACAACGCGCGCTCCTTCGCCCGGTACCACGCACACCCTACTTCCAGCTTCAGCCGTTCGATCACCTGCCACACTCCTTGCACCGTCGCAGCAGCGCCACCTTCAAGTCGTCTACCTCCCCCGCCAGCTTCCACAGCGAGTCCCTCGACGGATCCTCCGGCCCCAGCTCCTGCGCCGCGCGGTAGATATGATCCCTGGCCTCAGAAAGCAGCTCCAAGAGCAGATCTCCTTGGGCCTTGTTCAGGGTAGGAGGCGAGCCCAAACGGGCGTCAGGAGGCTTTCTAGGCCGACTAACGACCGATACCAGCGCTCCCTCCTCCGCTG
>Ga0180438_10001929_pt1 | contig 35265 bp, 35 predicted proteins | sample SS_ome_12_FD_132455 | JGI IMG/M metagenome (GOLD analysis project Ga0180438, IMG submission 132455) | Hypersaline lake sediment archaeal communities from the Salton Sea, California, USA - SS_3_D_2 metaG | ecosystem: Environmental > Aquatic > Non-marine Saline and Alkaline > Hypersaline >... | reverse complement strand
ATATCGCCTGAGTATCTGATCCGCATAGTGGACCAGAACCGCAGCTCAACAACAGAGAAAACGGGGCACATGATCTGCCCTGTTTGCAACGAGGGAACTCTATATTATTATTTTGAAAATGGGAGCATGGGGAAAAGGCTCCATGTTAGCTGCAATAGGGACAACTGCTTGCCCCTGCACGCGTTACCATTGAAAGGTTGACACCATGGCAACAGCCAAAAAGAAAACCAAAAAGAAGCCGGCAGCGAAAAAGAAACCGGCAGCGAAAAAGAAACCACAGACGGGGGCCCCAGTATACGCCGACGGGGTGCGAGTGCATTGTGCGCACGACGCGATCATACCACTCGACAAAGTGAAGCTGTACCCCAGGAACGCAAACAAGCACCCAGACAATCAAATTTTTATTCTCGCCAAGCTGATCAACGGGCACGGCTGGCGGGGTCCGATCACTATCTCGAACCAGTCTGGGTTCGTGGTACGCGGACACGGCCGGCACGCAGCGGCGGTGCTCATGCAAGCAAAAGAGGTCCCAGTCGATTTCCAAGACTATGAGAGCGAGGAAATGGAGCGCGCCGACAGGCTGGCAGACAATGCGATCACAGAACTCTCAGAGTGGGACAGGGGCCTTGTCAAAGAGGAACTGGGACACCTTGACTCTGGGGTCCTGCAGGACATGGATCTCACCGGTTTTGACGGGCCCTCTATTGAGGACTTAATGACAGCGGCGCCACCAGCAGACGGCGCCTTTGGTGACACGTCCACAGAGAAAAAAGGGCAGGGGGTGAGCAGCACCTGGGAAGGTGTCAAAAACTCAAGCAATATGCCGATAAGAATAGGCAGCATTGAGACAAGGGTGACCAGCGACACGGGGCAGAAAGTGCTCGAGCATTTACAAAAAGAATTCGAGGCCGGCACGGATTACGCCGACAGCATCGAACAGGTATTTTTGAAGGGCATCGAATGAGGATCGGGATAATAGATTCAAACTACTCCAAAAGAGAGCACAGGGGGCTCGCTGCGACCTGGCTGCAGTGGGAGCTCGAAAGAGCTGGTGTGAAGGAATGCCCTCCCGAAGTGGCTGACGTTCTGCTGTGCACCGTGTCGGCGCCTGAGGGGGTGCCTGGTCTTAGAACCCAGCTTAAGAAATACTGGAACGGCCGATCCAGAGTTATCCTGGGAGGGGGTGGCGCCTGGTCCCCTGCGGTATTCGAGAAAGTGGTCGACCTGATCTGCGTCGGTGAGGGGCAGAATTTTATGAGGACCCTACTGACCGAGGGGCTGGAAGCTGCAGAGTCTCTTCCTGAGGTGTGGCGACGTGGCGAAGAAAAGCTGGTTATTCCTTCGCAGTCGTTCCCCTGGGATTGCCCTCCTCTTAATCACCCAGACGGAACGGTGAGGGTGTGGGGATCCAGGGGGTGCAAGAAAAAATGTCTTTTTTGTCAGACTGGCTGGCAGCAGAAATACTTACCGAATCCGAACCCAGCAAGGGTCCAGCGCCAGATCTTCGACTTGGAAAAAAGAAACCGACGGATCGCGGTGATAACAAACGACGGCGCCGCAGACAATTTCGAATTTTCAGGACAGCAGCAATTTGTCTCAGCCTCTTATTCTGCTCTGAAAAAAATGAACATGGATAGAAAAATAATGAAGTCGATTCGTGTCGGTGTCGAAGGGGTCTCAGAACGCCTTAGACGGGCGGTAAGAAAGCGGGTAGATAACCAGGGGCTGGTCGAGCTCTGCAAACGAGCGGCCGACGCAGGGGTGGGAGTGAGGCTTTTCTATGTCGTCGGATTGCCAGGCGAGACAGACGCCGACTGGGCAGAATTCCAAGGGCTGATCGATATGATAAAAGTCACCCTGGACAAGGGGGTCATTATGATGAACCTTCACGGGTTCATTCCAGGACCTGCGCACCCCCTCGGAGTGCTGCCACTCAAAGACGAATACTGGGAACGGTTCTCTAGGTTTAAGGACTGGTTCTTTGGTGGTCCTGGCTTCACGAAACACGTGCAGATCGTGGCGCCGGCGATGTATAAAACCAGGCTGAAAAACTCTTGTAAAGCAATGTGCGCCACTCCAGAACAATTAAGGAAAGGGTGGTTAAAGGATGACAATCCAAACTGGAGGGTTCAATATTTATTAACGCCTGCCCAGCTAAGGGCAAAGGCGCTGAAGTACGCCGACGAAGTCGGCCTGAAAATCTGAAAGGGGCAAAGCATGAAAAGACTGAAACTGAAGCGGCCGCTTGTGTTTTTCGACCTGGAAACCACGGGCGCCAAAGTCGACGAGGATCGCATAGTTCAGATCGCTGCTGTGAAGGTATATCCCGAGGGACACAGAGACTCTGAGCTGGGGGACACTAGCGAGATAAACCTGCTGATCAATCCCGAGCGGCCGATACCGCCGGAGGTGATCGAGATTCACGGGATCACCGACGCAATGGTTAAGGACGCGCCGACCTTCAAACAGGCAGCAGCAGACGTCGCTTCGTTTTTCAAAAACTGCGACCTAGCAGGCTACAATGTGGCGCGGTTCGACATCCCACTCTTGATCAACGAATTCGACAGGGCTGGCTATGCCATGCGCCTGGACTTCCAGATCGTCGACGCAATGAAGATATATTTCCACTATGAGCCCAGGGACCTGGCCTCGGCCGTGAAGTATTACACCGGCGAGGAGTTCGAGGATCACCACGACGCGCTCGCCGACGTCAAAGCAACCATGGCAGTGTTAGAGGGGCAGTTCAGGAAATACGACGACTTGCCTGAGGATCCCGAGGGGCTGTGGGCGCACGTGCGAGATCCGGACGCGGTCGACTTTGCCGGCAAGCTCAAATGGGAGGGGGACAGGGTTGTCCTGACATTTGGCAAGAACAAAGGAACCTCGCTGCAGCAGCTAGACACTTCTTACCTGTCTTGGATGCTGAAAAACAAGGTGATAGGACCAGACTGCGAGCACCTGATCATTGGAGCTCTGCGTGGTGATTACCCCAGGCGCCCTTGATAGATGAGCGCGGCCGTCGATAGGTTCTTCGAACCGACTCCACTTTATCCGTCTGGGCATTACGACAAAAAAAAAGTCGGAGCTCTGCATAAGGGATTCAAGCCACCGGTTCGCCACCTGGTTGCAGTGGATGAATTCGAAGACGTCGACAGCATAGAGGAACGGGAACGCATCGCTTTCTTAAAAGAGGCGGCGCTGCGGATCAAAGAGGTTCACCTGCAGCAATGTAGGGATGACTTCGCTTGTTTTCTAGAGTATTGCTACGTCGACCCAGTCAGTGGGAAGGGATTCGAGCTTCAGTGGTATCATGAAGAGTGGATCCAGGCCATGGAGGAAAACCGGCGCATAATAATCATTGCGCCACGTGGCCACGGGAAAACGTCGATCATTCTCCCTTATATAGTCTGGCGCCTGGGACGCAATCCGAACCTTCGAGTTAAGATAGTCTGCGCCGACGACCCCACAGCGATCAAACGCCTGGAAACAATCAAGAAAACCATAGAGAAAAACCAGAAAGTCAGAGAGGTATTTCCTCACCTGCGCCCAGACAAAAAAACCGGCTGGGCCATGCACTCGATTTTTGTGCAAAGGGAAATCATCGATCCGGAGCCTTCCCTCGAGGGCAAAGGAATCGGTTCATCTATCACGGGCGCGCGTTGCGATCTGCTGCTGGCAGACGACATCGTGAGCCTTCAGAATGCGATCATAAAACCAGGGCACCGGCAGAAAGTGATCGGCTCTTGGGAAAATGACTGGATGAACCTTGTACATGATGACTCTCAAATAATTTATATCTGTACGCTTTACCATCGCGACGACAACAGCCACAAGGTGATGAGAAGCGGCGCCTACAAAAAGCTATTCTACCAGATAAAGGGGGGCAACGGGTTCGGCTCTATGTGGCCAGACAAAATCTCAGAGGCGAGCCTCAGGGACAAAAGGACGACCATGTCCCCCAGCGCCTGGGCGCGTGGATACAAAAACGAACCGATCGCCGATATTGACAGGCTGATCCAGGAAGCCTGGGTCAAATACGATATTTTCGATATCCGATCCATGATGGAGGAAGGCTGGGTTTTCTTCACATCGTACGACGTGGCCACAGGGCTCAAGGAGGCCAACGATTTCTTTGCTAGTACCACAGGCGCAGTCAATCCAATATCGAAAAAGGTGAGGGTCGTCGATGCCTGGCGCGCCAAACTTACCAAGGCGCAGCAGGCTTTAATGATTTACAAGGAATATCAGAGATATAAGCCGTTCAGAGTCTTGGTGGAGATTGCCGGCAACGAATCTCTTGATCAGAGAGTCTTAGAAGATTACCCAGAATTGCTGGGGATTCTCGAACCGGTTACGCCCAGGGGGTCAAAATATCAGCGCCTCGACGGAGTGACTCCCTTTTTAGAGAACGACCATGTAAGATTTGCTGCACACCTGGACGCAGATAACGAGAAATTCGATGAGCGCAGAGGCAATCTAGTCTATGAGCTCGTTGAGTTCCCCGCCGATCATGATGATATGGCAGACTCATTCTCGCAACTATTGGACGGGATCCGCAGGTATTACCTTGACCAGTATCAATGGAAAAAGGACAATCAAGAAGTTGAGGTAATCGTTTTTTAGGAGAAGGTAACACCATGGCAAACAGTAAAAAGGGCAGCAAAGAGACAGACGTGAAGGTCACTGAAGTCGGCAGTGACGCCGAAATAAGAACAGTCAAGCAAGCGCTCATAAAAGCGCTGGTGATTACCGGCCGGCACGAAGACGAAGCCACAGCTCTCAAGTCGATGACTGCTCAAGAGGACGAATGGCAAGGGGTCGGCGCCGTCGATCCTATCCTGGATCCCGAATCCATGATGAGCCTCTATGAGATAAGCGACAGCCTGCGCCAAAATATCGACGCGTACGCCACGAACATCGAAGGAAATGGACACCTCCTCTTACCTAAAATCGATACATCCAAACCAGCAGAGGCTTTCGAGGAAGTAAAGAACGCAATGGACGCAGCCAACTGGGCCGACGCAGTAACAGCGACAAACGCCAGGCTAGATAAGGAAGAAAAGGACAAGGGGATTAAATACACCCCCAGGGAGCGCCAAGCGCAAATAGATAAAATAAAAATCAAGGAACCCACCGACGCAGAGGTTAGAGCTCAGATAGAGGAAATTGACACCAGAACCAAGCGAGAAATGCACACGGCAAAGGCCTGGTTCCGAAACGTGCACCCCGAGCTCTCTTTCCTGGATCTAAGGGAACGCAAACGGATCGACCAGGAAGCGATCGGCCGTGGTTACTGGGAGGTAAGGCGCGATTCCAACGGGCAGATCAGGCGCCTGCAGCCTGTCGCAGGTTACACAGTCTTACCCATGACTTCGAAGGGGGAAGAGTTCGAAGTGGAGAGGGATGAGTGGGTCTCAGAAATTGAAACCAGAACAGTGATTGAGCCGGTTCGATTCCGGCGCTATGTCCAGCGCGCCAACGGAACCACAAAATATTTTAAGGACCTGAACGATCCCCGCCTGGTGTCAGATAAAACCGGTAAGGTATACATGAAAAAGGTTGCTCCGTCGGAGGGGCAAAAGCGGGGCACCGTGGCTCTCACTCCAGACTATGAGAAAATGAAAGAGGACGAACCCAAGGCGAAGCCTGCAACCGAGCTCGTGTTTTTCCCTATCTACTCGCCGAAGACGCCTGCAGGAATGGCTCGCTGGGCTGGCCTAATCACTGGGGTTATAGGGAACCGAGCGGCGGCTGAGGCCGACCTTGCTTATTTTGAGAACCATGCGATCCCAGACGCGGCCTTACTGATAGCAGGAGGACAGCTCAACGATCCCTCGGTGCAGCGGATCCAGGAAGCTCTCAGGTCGAAAACCAAAGGGCCTGGGAATCATCACAGGACCCTAGTGATCCAGGCGAGTGCGAAGTCCAGCCAGGCAGGGCAGGAAGTAAACAATCCAGATATGGAGTGGGTCAACCTGTCAGACTTTCAGCAGGGGGACGCCCTATTCCAGCAATACACCGAGAACAACAAAAAGGCGGTGAGCTCCACGTTCAGGCAGGCGCTTCTATTGATCGGATACATCCCCTCAGATTTGAACAGGGCAACGGCGCTCGCTGTGATGTCTCTTGTCGAAAAGCAGGTGTATGGCCCACTGAGAAGAAAGTTTGACTGGTGGGTCAATAACACATTGCTTCCGTCGATAGGAGTTAAGCTGATAAAATTCGAGAGTCTCAGCCCCGAGGCCACAAACATCGAAGAAATGTCAAAGGCTATTGAGCAGGGAATCAAGGGCGGCGCGTTCACGCCGAACATACTGCTCGAGCTTTATTCCACATGGCTGAACAGAGACTTTCAGAAAATCGAGGCGGCCTGGGGCGATGTCCCCTTCGCTGCCACCCTGGCGCAACTGGCGCTTGACGCTGAACCGCCTGCAGACGAAGACGAAGGCACACCACCAGCAGAACCGCAGGAAGCGGAGAACACCGAAGAGAGACTTAAACAGATTGAGAAACTGGTGGCGAACATAGAAAAGAGACAGCAGGAAGAGGCCGAAATGGCTGCAGGTATGAGGGACCTTTAAAGATGTCTGAGCGATATCCTTTCAAGGTAGTCAAACGCGGCCGAATGAAGGGCACCTTCCCCAGGCCTGGCGAAATAACGATCCACCTATACAAAAACGGCGATCCCTCTGGGGCAATTATTCTCAGGTGTCCTTTTTGCAACGGGCTGCAGCACCTGCACGCAACCATAGAGGGCCCTGACTCTGCGCCGACGGTGCCAAAACCCTTGAAGTGTGGCTGTGTAAAATGCGGCGAAAGTTTCCGGATCCGCTCGGGATATGCTACAAGGGAAAAACAGGGGGACGGACCTCCAAAAGTAGAATTGAGTAAGAAAATGAAAGAGGCTGGTGTTTTCTACACTTCAGAAAGGGGCTGGAAAAAATGAGCCGAGATTTACTAGGGGAACGGTCGGCCGTACCGAAAACCAGACGACGCAAATTAATACCGACACAATACAAAGGGGACTGGTCCAGGGCTGCAAAGTCGATACCTAAAAGCGACATTAAGCAGGGGCCCGATCAGGTGTTTCTCTTGAAACAAACCAAGCACGGGGCTGTTGTCGCTTTCCGTAGCTTGGAAGTCAACCCAGACGAACCGATTAAGCCCCAGGTCGAAGCGTGGGCCGTTGAGAATAATTTCGACATAGCAAAGCACACCGAGCGCTTGCCGGCCTCGACCCCCTGGGCATCCATGACCACGGTTAGGGACAAGTCCGAACCCTGGGCAGCCTGCGCGGCTCTCAGACAGTGGGCTTGACAAAGTTCTCAGTTATACTACCTTAAAAATATCGATACTTCTCCTTTCTGTTGTTAGGGGGCCATGGTTCTGCTTCCATGGCCCTCGCTATCTTAACGAAGGCTCTGGTCTGTTCTTTATAAAACAGCTATAACATAAATAGGATGTGTGAATTTTGCAGAGGATTCCATGTAAGGCCGTCTGAGGGGTTATTCCTCATGTCCCCTGGGCTGGACCTGGGCGCCGATCGTGAAAAGGCCTTCAGAAAAATCGACACCGAGCTCGTCAACGTGGCGCCGGTCAGTGGGTACGCCCTGATCGACGGGACCCAAATAAGCCACCTGGGCAAGGTATCCCTGGCCAGGGCGCGCCGTGCTGCAATGTCTGCCGGCGGAGACATAACGATCGCTCGAGCTGTCGGTTTTGCGGACGTCGATCAACTGGTCTGGGAGAAATTAGAGCACATCGATCAGGACCCTGGCGGACGATTCCTTCAAAGCAATGGTGAGCTAATGATCAAGCTCACACCCCAGGCGCAGATCGAACAACTGGCGGACGAATATTCTGAAGCATTGCGAGCGAAATATCTGAAGTGGTCGAAAAAAGAGCTGAAGACATACCTTCAAATGCTAGAAGTCAACTGGGAGGAAGTTAAAGACGTCGAAAGGGTATTTGAAAAGGCCGGCGCCGCCACATTATTGAAACCGGCCGAACAAAAAGAGCTTTCCGCAGCCTGGGCGGTCACTGCCGGCCGGTATACTTACGAAGCTATTGCCCAGGCTAAGGAATTCGCGAAGACCTCTTACCTGCCCAGGATATCGGCTGCTGTAAACAAGGCCGACCGTGTTGCATTAAAACACCTGGCAGCTCGTCCAGGGTTCTTTTTAAGGGATCACCTGGGGCGCGTGAACACGCAGCTAAGCAGGCAGGGAAAAGCGATCGTTATCAGGGGGATGAGACAGGGGCTCGGATACCGTGCGATCGGCAAGAATTTAAGGGAGCAGATCCCAGGGCTGTGGGCTCGATATGGTACCAACTATTCAAACGTGGTCGCAAATGCTGGAGTGCAAAGTGCTCGAGCTTATGCGAGCGTGTCATCATTTGTAGAGGCCGGAATCTCTTATTACACCTGGGTGAGTGTCCTGGATCAAAGAACAACAGATTACTGCAGAATGATGGATGGAATGACTTTCACAACTAACGGAGCTGTCGAAATCCTTAACCGTTCATTCCAGATTGATAACCCCGAGGAAATCAAACAGGTGCAGCCCTGGCTTAGAGAAAGACGCGATCCGGAAACCGGCAGGATGCAGATCCAGACACCTCAAGGTGACGTGCTGGCAGACGTGATCCGCAGCGGCAAGGGAAACCTCGACGACCGTGGCGAGTTCCTACTTAGAAAGGGGCCTGACGAAATACAAGAGCTCGGCGTGGGCCTGCCACCTGCGCACGGTTTCTGACGTAGCGAGGCTTTGCCGGAGGTGAAGACGTTCACAGCACCAGCGGGAACCTTTATGCAGGCAGTTGCAACAACTCCCTTGGCGCCGAAGGCAGCGTCCACGGTGACAACCCCGAATGCTTTGAGGGGGCTGACCGTGGCGAACCAGGTAGGCGCGATCGGTTCCAGTCAGAGAGCTGCTGTACCAGTTAGAACACCGACGGACTCACGGCCGGTGAAGATAGGCGATCCAGTGGATTTAGAGGCTGGATTCCTGGCAGACGAAGGCTTTATAGAGGAGTTCTCTGTCGGTTCACAGGTGAAGAAACGGGTGGGAGCTTCCATGCAACGGATCCAGAATGCTCTTAACGAGGCGTTCAGAAAACGGGGGCGCCTGGATCTCTCTTCTAAACAAAAGGGGGCTTTGCTGCGCGGAATATTCCAGAAACGACTCAACGAATTAAAGGCTGAACTCAAAACACAACTGGAAAAAGGCGAAGTCACCCTGGTGGCTGCAGACCGAGAGCGGGGGGACATGCCCAGGGCGCAGGCCTACGCGATCCGGAAATACGCCCTCGGTTTTCTGTCCGAGCGCCTGCTCAAGGTGGTCGCACGTCGGAAACTTCCCAGGATAGTTTTAAACAGAACTCCAAAAGGGCGGCCTACGGGTTACTGGGACAGGGAAGAAAATGTTTTTTACCTGCCGGAAATGAACACCCCTAAGGCGCGGGCGGTAATTCTCAGAGTATTTGCGAAGTATTTTGACAGCTTTGCCCACAACGGAGAAGCGGCGGTCACTGCCAGAAACCAGAGCTTGGCGAGCGATACGGTTTACAACGTCAACGGAGAACTCTACCTGGATACGGCAACACCGTCCTTTTACAGTGGGCGCCTGTATGGACAGCTAGATCCAAAAATCAAGGTCAACGCGGCAACCGGCAACGTGTCAGGGGTCGACAAGGATGAGACAGAAAACGAATGGAGTGCCACAGCATTCGAGGCGCTCGCAGACGGGTTCGAATTTAACCTGGGGTTCCTGTGGGAAAACGCACCCAGACACCTGGCTTTTTTGATGTCGTATATTGAGGGGCAATTTGTATGAAGATCCCGATCAGACGAACAACGGACCAGCAGAGGATCGCCGAGGTTACTTTCAACGGAGGGGGACCTCTTACAGCCACAGCGAAAATCTCAAAAATCGAAGCTGGCACAAACGAGGAGCTCAAAATATTACGGGATGCAGTCTTGAAATTTAAAAATTTTTCAGGCAATCAAGTCTATACTTCCCAGGGACACGTTCCGATCTGGCGCGGTTTCTGGGGCTGGATAGGAGGTCTGAGACTTGTTTTGCCAAGCATAGGGTTCGAAATGGATTCGGCCGGAATCGACTGGCCATAAACAAAGGGGCAAAGCGTGGAAATACTTATAAGGAAGTCTCCCCAGGAAATGTTGCAGGGGATTGGACTTGACACGACTCAGATCAAAAGGGTTACACTAGCGATAGGAAACTCTGTTAAACAAAGTTTTAAGGAAAGAAGCGAGAAAATGACAACCAGGGAGATCGAGAGGCGCACAGATTTCTGCTTCAAAGAGGTGCTAAAGTTTATATGCGACTATGAATTTGCACTCAAGGAAGTGGAAAGACACTTGCCAACATCTCTCAGATTGCATTTAATCGGGATCGAATATCAGCCGAGTGCGCGGCTGCTCGACGGTCACAAACCGATCTAAGGAGAAAAAAATGAAGTTTGAGAAACGTCTGGTCAAGTTTTCCGAGGCCAAGGAGCTAATTGAAAAGGCGGCTGCAGCGGTAAAGGCTGGCAACAAAGAGCTGGCTGAACCCCTGGCAAAGAATCTCGAGATTATCGAAATGTACAAGGGTATCAGCGAGCACGGGATCATAGCCATGGATCAGGTTATCCCGATCGAGATCGAGGTTGACGAAACCCCAGAGGACGTCAACAAAACGATCAGGGACGAACTCGCTGGAATCAAAAAGGCCCTGCAGGCTCTTAAAGAAGGGCTGAAACCACTCGCCAAGGCGGATGAACCAGGGCGCGTCGCTTATTTCCTAGAGGAAATGATCTACAAGCTGCGAGACAGGATGAATCAGTGCCAAAAAGCCCTGGACGTGATCCACTTTGCGCAAATGGACGAAGCGGTTGGCGCAATGTCCAAAGAGGATTTTGCCAAGCTGCTGGATTTTGATTCGGCACTCAAGGAAGCTGGCGAGGACACCGTCGCAGCGGTCACCGATCTCTTGAACAAAAGAGACGAAGACACCGACGCCGATACGGATACCGACGCCGATACGGACACAGACGCGGACACGGACACGGACACGGACACGGACACGGACACTGACACCGACGCGGACGCCGACACCGACGCCGACACCGACGCGGACGCCGACACCGACGCGGACACCGACACCGATACCGAAGACGACGCCGAGGAGAACACAGAAGACGACTCAGACGACGCCGAGGGAGAGGAGGGGGACAACAGCACGGATCTTTCTCCACCACTTGAGCGCCCAGAGGGAACCGAGGAGGACGCCGAGCTGCTGCCTGGCCTAGAAGGTTAGAGAAATTGAGCGCTACCAGACTATACAGGGGCATTAACAGGGACGGGAAAAACGTCTCTGTTATTGCTGGCGACGTCGACGCTGTGGTCATCGACGCGGTGGAGAAGTTCACCGGCGATCCCATTGGACAGCCTGCGACGGGAACGGCCGTTACCCCGATCGGTGACATATCAGGCCTTGTCATATCGCCACCCAAGGACGAAGACAGAGTGCTCAAATATGAGGAGTCTGTGGTCCTTAATAAAGAGGCAGAGCTGATAAACGACCTGATCTCTCAAAACGGCCTAAAAGTAATTCCTGAATCGGCTGAAGAGCACATCCTTAAAGCAGAAACCGACGACGAGGAAGACGAGGAAGAACGCACGGTTTTCTCGGTTGCACTCGAACCAAACGACGGTGAGAACGGGGCCCCCCTGGATCCTGACAAGCAGGACGAGATTTATTCTGCGGACGCTATCAGGAAAACGGCGCACAGGTGGCTCGAAAATGGCGGGGTCGTCGGCCTAATGCACCGGATCGACGTGTCGCCTCATGTCGCAGTGTTAGAGAGCTATTTGGCCCCCGTGGATTTTGTCTTTAAAAACGGGAAAAAATCTCACAAAATTCGGAAAGGCACCTGGCTTGTGCGCCTGCGCATTTACAACGACGAGCTATGGGAAGCCATAAAAAAGGGAGATTTCGGCGCGTTCAGCGTGGGCGGCACTGCGATAAAACGCACCGAGGAGGTTCCTGTCAATGGCTAAGAAACAGAAAACCAAAAAGGTTAAGCGCTGCGTGGAAATGTTCACAGACGAGCTATCGATCGTTACTCGCGGAGCGAATGGCTACCAGGAATTCTTAATGGTGAAGTCCGAGGACGGAGAAGGCGACATAGGCCAGATCGTCGTCGAGGAAACCGAAAAAGCTGTCCCAGGCAAAGACGCTTCCAGGGAAGCCAAGGAAAAAGCACAGAAGGCCCGTGCTGCAAAGTACGGGATCGAAATACTCACCAAGGGATCAGCGCTGAGCTATCCGGCCGGCGCGCCGACCACAGAAAGGCTCTATGGAGATCCCGTCAATCTCAAATATCCGCTGGCATATGAGGGCGATACAAAGCCCGATCCAGCAAGGACTCGTAACGCGATCGCTAGATTCAAGCAGAATTATTCTGCATACAGCGAGGGATCCAGCCAGGCGCGTGTATACGAGAGAATTGTGAGGGCAGCTTTGAGCGCAGGAATAAAAGTTACATTCGACCCCAAAGACCCCGTGGACAGCAAGCTGCCAGGGGATTTGAAAACCAGACTTCAAAAAAGTGCTGACGTTCCAAGCACGGATCCTGAAAACGCGGATTCAGACGCAGCAGACAGCCAGGACGAGCAGACGGCCGGCGAGTGGCTAGACGGGATCAAGAAATCCCTCGAACCCACCGACGACGACAAATGGCTCGAAATGGCAAAGTCAGCTCTCGAACCTGCAGCAGGGAACCAGGAATCAGGCAGCGAAGAAAATACGGGCCAGACCGAGGACGAGCCGGCGCCAGTCGCTGAGCCAGTCAACAAATCGGACGACCCCAAACTCAAGGAAATCATGGAGGCCCTTAAAAAGGAATCCATGCAAAAAGACAAAACGATCGACAAGCTCGAAAAAACGGTCACCAAACTGGAGGCAGAGATCGCCAGACTGAACACCAGCATAGGCTCAACGCAGTCGATGATCCCTGGCGAGATCAATATCGACACCGACCACGAGCCAGACGACGAGCGCAACGCGTCGATCGATTTATCGCCTGAACTCTAACGGAGGATTCAATGCTAGGAAATGCTGAAATAATGAAAAAGGTCGAGATGCTCTCAAACGAGCTCGATAATGGAGGTTTGCTGCCCCCCAAGGTGGCGAGAAAATTCATAGTCGGCGCCGTGTCGAGTGCACCCCTGCTCAGGATCATGCGCACAGTCATGATGACAGAACCAGAGCAGAAGTTCCCCAAACTGACGATCACCGGTCGTGTCCTGCACGCTGCGGTTGAGTCAGAGGCTCCGCCGAGCGCGGACTTTGTGGCGCCGACCACTGACGAAGTGGTCCTGACCACCAAAGAAATGATCTCGGTGGTTCCATTGTCCGACTCTGTGCTCGAGGACAACGTCGAAGGAAAGGCCCTGTGGAACACCGTCGAGGGTTACATGAGGAAGAAAGTAGCTGTCGACGTACAGGACAACTTCGTGAACGGTGACACCACCTCGGCCGATCCCGATCTCGCACTGTTCGACGGACTGCTAAGGCTCATCACCAGCAACACCGTCGACGGGCTGGCAGCCGACTGGGATACCGCCTTAGCAATGCAGGGCATGGACGCGATCCCAGAGGAATGGTACGAGGCCGACGAGGCTCAGCTCCGCTGGCTCGGTGCCTTCAAAACAGAGCGGAAATACCGCCAGAGCTTGACCGACAGGGAGACGAACCTCGGTGACTTCCTCTTGGAGAAAAAGACCGGATCCAGCCCTCTGGGGATCCCCATGGTCAACATTCCAAGGTGGCCAACGAATCAAAGCCCAGGCAGCCGAACCACAGAGGCTTTGCTGAACCCGAAGCAATTCGTGGGCGGCTGGCATCGAAATATCCGAGTGGAGTTCGAGCGCAAAGCACTGGCGAGAAAGACCTACATGGTTATTTCTCTCAGAGTCGGTTGCGCACTCGAAGAGGATCTGGCAGCGGCGACGGTTTACAACATCGCCATATAAAAGCGGCCGTGGTTTCATCCCCTTTGACTCTTAGAGTCAGGGGGGTAGGCTAAACAAAAGGTTACCAAGGAGATAAAAAATGACTATAGGAAACGTAACAGTCAAAGCTGAAATGGGTGCCAGTGGCGCCGAGGCCACCTTCGTGGATTATATAAGATTCACGGGGGATGTGACCTACCCAGACGGAGGCTCGGATGCCAACGCGGCTTTGCAAGCTGCAATCGGCAAGAACGTCACGGCGATCGGCTGCATGGGTGTGTTGACTTACGGAGCAAATCCGCAATACACCCCGAGGATCGTTCACACTCCGGCAACGGTGCAGAGTGCGGCCGCAGGCTGGCCAGTCGCAGACCAGGACACAAAAACGATCATTTACAAGCTGAACGGCGGAGCAGAGCAAACCCTGACCTTGTCAGGTACTCACACCACGCGGGCCCAGTTGGCAGCCTCAATCGAGGCGGAGACGGGGCTGCATGCCTACGACGACGGCGCCCAGGTAACGGTGAAGACCGAGAGAAACGGTGCAGACGCCTCTCTGGAGATCACCGGAGGAACTGCAAACGCGGTCTATCTGTTCCCCACGACAGTGAACGAGGGAAGCGACGATCCCAAGCTGATGATCGTTGATCCAGCAACAGGCGAGGACGTCGGTGACGGCGCAGCGTCCACGGACCTTTCGGGTTACACGTTTGAAGCAGTTCTATTCTCTGAGTAGTTACTGAGCCCTCGGGCTTGTTAACTCCTATGGGGGGCTGGTCAGTGAAGTCTTTGCCCCAAAGCTCTGATTGGCCCCCCGTTTTTAACTTTGGGGCAAGGAGTTTTGATCATGGGCAAAATTTACGCAGTCAGGATGCGAGAGTACAACAAGGGGGCTGGATTTCTGCGAAGGAACTGGACGGCCGGCAAGTGGAAGCTGCAGTTCATCGCAGGGGATGCCACGCCTAAGAGGCCGTTCAAGCCGTCGCCTGTTGTCGAGGTTACCAAGGAACAGTTTGACTATATCATGGGACGGAGTGCCGACGGCACGCCTAACGTGGGTCAACCTCTACAAAAACACATTCCTGTTTTCGAAGGCTGGATTTTCAAAAACAGAAAAGAACTCGTCGACATGGTTCAGGCAGAGGCAGACCGGCGCGCGGCTGGCGGCAAGACCAGCGCGCGGGCAGTCCTGCAGCTACGGGGGCCGATAGACGAAGACGAGAAGCCACAGCAGCAACTCGACCTCGGTGAGAAGGCCAACAAGGTCGTCGAGGTGGTCCCTGAGGACAAGCCACCAGCACCGAAACCGCAGGCACCAGACGAAGAAATAAAACCGCTTGACGTCGATGAGGAGCTTTCCAAGGGGAAAGACGACGACACCGACGACGACGAACCCAAGGAAAAACCAGAACCAGAACCAGAACCAGAACCAGAACCTGAGAAAAAGGAACCCAAAAAAAAGGCACAGCCGAAATCCAAGGCCAAGGCGCCGGCAAAGAAACCGACAGCCAAGAAAGGCACGGGCAAGAAAACAGGTAAGGGCAAGAAATCCTAGATAGTAGCCTGAACCGTTTTTCCATCGCCTTAAGGAGCCGACTATGAAACTTTATACCAATCTGAACATCACCTCAGGGGACGACATCGAATTTGAGGTCCCCATTGCTGGCGATGTTATGGACCAGAAAAAGGACTTCTCTGCGCTTATTAAGGCGGTGGGAGGACACACCGGCGCGGCCGACGTCACCATGAGCGTGTCTGTTTTTGCGGACATTAAACCAGCTCAGACGGATCAGGGGGACACTGTCGTCGATATCGATGCCTGGACTAATATCACACCGGCAGCTTACCGCCTGGATCAAAATGCCATGGTTGACAATCCCACGGTTGAATTTTCAGGGGTGACAGCCGAGAACGCGTGGCTTGATTTCGACAACCTGAACGCTGATAAAATCAAGTTTGTAGTGTCGTTTGACGCGGCGCCGGCGGGAACGCCTGCTCAGCTAATCGTCAAAATACGACGCGACGACACATAAGGGGGGACCATGCGACCACCAGGCGGAATTAATGCCCCTCAGTTAACGGCTGCCGAGATTTCGGCGATCACCGATCCGGTAGTTGGCAAGCTGATCTACAATTCAGATACAGGCGAGTTCACCTATTGGGACGGAGCTGCATGGCAAACTCTCAGTATTGGGGCGGGTGCCTACATTCCTATTGCTGAGAAGGGAGCAGCCAACGGAGTCGCCACGCTGGACGCTACAGCGAGGCTGCCTTTCGGACAGTTGCCCACTTCGGCTATGGAGTACAAAGGCGCCTATGACATTCTGACTAATACTCCAACATTGGCAGACGGTACAGGGACAAACGGCGATTTTTACAGGTGCAGCACTGCAGGCTCAAGAGACTTCGGATCTGGGTCGATCACTGTGGGAATAGGCGACACTCTGATCTATGATGGATCAGTATGGCAGCGAATACCAGCAGACGACTCGGTCCAATCCGTAAACACTCAGACCGGCGTGGTTGTTCTGGACCCAGACGATCTGGACGACAGCGCAACGACTCACAAGTTTGTTAGCCAGGCCCAGATCGATGAGTTCCACACCCAGGACACCGACCAGGCGCTTGACTATGGCGGAGCGAACCAGGTCACAGCAGCCCAGGCAAAGGCAGCCTATACTCACTCGCAGGTAACCTCTGGAAATCCTCACCAGACAGACTTTTTGGAGCTGCCAGACGCCCCCTCTTCATTCAGTGGAGAAAAGCACGAATTTTTGAAGGTCAACGACGGTGAGACGGCGCTGATCTACGCAGGCCGAGGACATTGGGGCTCTCAAACCAAGGCGAACATGGAAGCAATCTCGGGCGCCAGGGTGGGAGATTCCTGCTGGTGCACGACCTTCGGCAAGATGTTCTATTACGACGGGAACTGCTGGATCGTTCCAGGTGAAGTCGTAAGAGTAGAAAATCGAAGCGGGGGCTCTTTGGTAGAGGGGGACGTGGTTGCGAATGATTCAGCAAACTCAAGGGCAGCGGTTACAACCACAACGCTTGACGATAACAATGTCATGGGGCCAGTGGTGACAGGAGGACCTTCAGGGGCTGGTAACTGGATCACCGTAGCAGTCAACGGGCTGCCCTGGAAAGTTTTAATGAGGGGCTCAGTCAATATCGGAGATTTTATTTTTGCCTATTCCACAGCCAAGCAGGGATATGCTACAGCGGGATCCTATAGTGGATCATTCGGTGAAACCCTAGAATCTAAGGGACCGGTTGGAACAGCGTTATTGAATTGCTGGATAATAAGTAAGGAGGTTTACTAAAATGGAGTTAACCTATACAGAGCAAGAACACATGCTCAGGAAATGGCTGTCCTCTATAGGGCTTGCCAAGCTAGATTGGCTTTCTAGGGATTCGGTAACCAGTCCGAACTGGTGCGACTCTTCCACGTGGCCAGTAGGGCCCTCGGATAGCACCTGGAAGGTGACAGCCCAGGGGTTAGCATACCCAGGCCAGACAGATCCTCCAGATAATAGGATCGTTGTGGTCCCTAGGGCGTATATTCGGTTCATGGCTGCAGTGATTCACGAGGGTGGTGATATGGTCGTCTCTTACTCTAGCGGTGAGACAGAGCTGGGGCAGACTGTTTACAAGGCGCGCAAGGACTTCACAAAGCGGTCGAAAAAGAAAAAAATCGAACCGGCCTCGGATGCCAACGCGGGGCAGACCGGTGACGAGTGGGATATCACCCTGGACTTTTTAGCGGACGGCAAGCCTGTGATCCTGGTACCGTCTGCGATGTCTTCCGTTGAGAATGGTCTGCCAGATTCCATGACTTGCAAAATAGCCGACGATCAACCCTACAAAAACGCAGAGGGAACCAACGGAGGCTTTGCTTACGTAAGGTATCCAGGGGTTCAGATTTACAGCTCAGAACTGGGCTAAATCTCCATATTTTTACTACCATTATCGATTGACGAACACAAAGCCAGTGTTTAAAATGGATTTCAGTTTGAACCTAAAAAGAAAGGGGCGAAGACGATGCCAACGATCGACGTTACTCAGAAAGTTTTAGATTTGGAAGGGGCACCAATAAAGGACCCTCCCAAAGAACCAGGCGGGCCCAAAACGGAAATGACTATCAGATCCGCCTGTATTCAAGCGCTAATGAACGCAGACGCCAAGGCCACAGGCGACGAGAAATTCAAGGCGTTTATGCTGGCGCAGAGGATCCACGAGGAGGACAATCCTCACTTTGACGTAAAGGAAATTACGACAATCAAGAACGCTGTCGGCAAGCTGTTTGTCCCTGTCGTGATCGGTTATGTCTGGAACATCCTTGACCCACCAAAACCGAAGGAAGTACCACCCCAGAAAGAGGAAGCACCAGCCACGGCAGAGCCTGCGCCTGCTGCGGCGCCTGCTCAGGTTGCCCCAGCACCTGCGCCCACGCCTGCCGAACCTGCTGAGTAACTATTTAAGCGGCCGTCGCTTGACCTTCAAAATAGTCTCGTGTCAGAATCACCTTAGAGGGTGAGCCATGACTATACGCCTAGAATTTGTAATCCCAGACGTGCAAGATCGCATTGATGAGGATTATGTCGAGCTAAAAATAGAACGGGATCCAGGGGGTGGCTTCGTCGAGATTTCCCACGCTACCACCAGACCCCCTTTAAGAGGTGTCGTTGAGCGGTATGTCTACCAGGATCCCACGGGCGACACGGCATGGAGCTATCAGGCCACGCTCATAAAGGCAGACGGCACTCCATACGGCACACCGTACGCGGCCGACGTCGTCGAGAAGGATGCTTACACGACCTTGGCAGCTATTAGAAAAGAGGGGGTCCTGGCCACGGACGTCGACGACGACACGGTTGAGGAGTACATAGAGCTCGCTACAAGGTACATTGAGGATTACTGTCTGTCTTGGTTCGTTCCTAGGTACCAGTGCTTCGAAGTCACCGGTGAGGGGCTGCCCAGGCTGTTTCTGGATATCCCCATTATTGCCCTGCAGAAAATCACCATGAACGACGAAGAGGAAAACATAGAGACTTTGGAAGTGAACAACCGATACCTTCGCAACGGCCTGACCTCCCCAGACGACAGGAAAAACCCAATGATCACTTATTCAGACGGTTACCTGGTCGACGAAGGAACGCGCCTCTACAGCCTGGGCGGGGGACACTTTCCGAAGGATAGGCAAGAAACAAAAATCTGGGGCATTTTTGGCTTCACCGAGCTGGCAAGGGGCGCCGTCTGCGGTGAAACTGCGAATAATAGCCAGGTACCTCTTGAATATGGAGGGGTTCCAGCTCTGATCGAGTGGTGTGCTCGCATGATAACCGTCAACAGGTGCTACCCTGCGCTCTCTGACGAATCGATCGCGGTCATCCTTAAAAACCGTATAACGCGCCAGAAAACAAGGGATCAGGAAGTCGAATTTGCAGATCCGGAAAGCTCAGAAAACACAAATACAAACGGCTTTACCAATAGCACCATAATCGACCAGATACTTGAGCGATTTAAAAGACCCCTACAAATGAAGTTTGTATGACCAGTTTTTACACAGCATTAATCCAGAAGTTCCAGGCGGTATTTTATCGCACGGACACGATCACCACCAATAAGGCCAACATAAACGGAGATCCAGAAACCTGGGACTTTTCACCCTATCCCACCATTAATCTGGAAGTAACCTTCGATGTGGGAGGGCTTCAAACAATAGCGATAGACAGCTCGCTTTTTGCGGATCCCGTTCATGCGACTGCGGCGGAGGTGGTCGATCAGATAAACGCACTGATAACAAATGGCTTCGCTGTCGAAGATTCGGAGGGGCAAGTCATAATTTGCACAAATACGGAGGGTGAAGGTGGGTCTGTACTAGTCGAAGGACCTGCCGGCGCCCTGCTGGGTTTCCCTGCTCAGGAGGTCGAGGACGGCGCGTATGATGACATTTGGAGGGCGCCGCTACCCAGGGCAGACGGAACTCAAACGGGCGCTGGCAGGCGGCGTGAGCTCGCTGGTGTGACTTTAAAATGCCAGTTAGACCGAGATGACTGGGGGGATCGAACTCTGACGGCCGGCGGTGAGTCGGATAAAGCCGATATAGTGATAGTTCTCAGGAAAGACCACCTGGCAACAGCAGGGCTTATGAAAGCAGACGGCCTCCCAAAGTTACACGTGGGCGATAGGGTCGATCGCATCCTGCAGCTAAACGGCGCGATCGCAATGGACTTCCCTGTCCCCCCAGGGATGTGGATCAAGGATGTTGAGCCGGCAGGGTACGGGCTGGCGTTTTTCGGTACGCCTGAGATAAATCTTTTTTATATACACTGCAGGAAGGATCGCGAGATAGAAACGGAATGATAAGGGTTCAAGACAACAGCCCCCCAGTGCTCGAAGAGTACCGAATGATCGTGGGCGCTTTTAACAAGGCGGTCACGACCATGCTATCTCGAGAAGCTTGGATGTTGGCTAATAACATAAAGGGGGGGCTGATAGCGCAGCGCCCAGGCGGCAAGAAAATAAGACCCATATCCAGGACGACCATTCTTTTAAGGGGTATCAGGACGGGTGGAGGAAGCAGCACCAAAGCTCTCATTGACACGGCGGCAATGGTCAACGCGGTGAAACCCAAAAGAGAGAATATGTACCATTACACCGTGGGAGTTCACAGGACTGCGCGCAGCAAAAAAGGCAAGAAACTTGCCGACCTGGCAGCGATCCACGAAGGGGGAACCAAAACTTACACGGTCGTGGTGACGGAAAAAATGCGCCGGTTTTCTTTCGTGCTCATGAAATACGGTATTTTACGGGCGCCGTGGAGAGTGGGCCAAAAACTAAGGCGCAGAATTCCAGCAAGGCCATGGTTGAACCCTGCGCATGATGAGTGGATAAAGGGAAGCGAGGAAAGATTTGTAAGCGGCCTCGCTGCTATGTTAGGAGTATCAATGTAATGGGAGTTCCTACTATCAGCAGCATAACACCGACAGGGGGCACGACGCGCGGCCGCAATTTGATTCAAATAACGGGCACTAATTTCTCCATGCCCCCCGATCCTCCATTGGACTCTTCAGGCCCTGCGTTCCAGTCAATCAAAGTTATGTTTGGAAGTTTGCAGTCCCCTGCAGCCTTCGCACTTACTCCCACCCAGGCGATCGCCACGGTACCGACTTACGAAGGCGACGACATGGGAGACAGCGGCGATCCCGTGGCGGTCACCCTGTACAACCTGGACAGCAGCGGCGCCGAGATACCTGGCGAAGTGGTCGTTTTTAATTCGTATACTTACAACCGGCCTTTGTTCACAGACGAGCAGGCGCTGGAATACGTGCTAGGGCGCCTGGTTGCTTACCTGCGCCGGCACATCACAAAAAACATCGCGATCACCATGGGGCGCAGTTATTCTGAGGGTGAAGACGCGCAGCTCGAGCAGATTCTGCAGGGCGAGCTCCCTCTTATCTGGATCAATGGGGTCGATACAGAATACGACGAAGACGCTCAGGCGCTGGGGGTGCAAGAATACATGACCAGCGCAACCGACTTTAACGAGTACAGGCCTGGAACCGTGGTTAATATAGTCATGGAATCGATTCAAATGTACTCCAGGGAGGAGCACCCCAGGGAGATTATGGCAATGTCTCAGGCGTTCCTTGACGCGTTGCTGGACGTTCCGAAGCTGAAATGCGCGCCGCCTTCGTTTGATACCGAGGCGGCCGAGGATTATGAGTATCCCATGCTGATCCCCAAGGAGGGAATGCCCTCATTTGACATGGGACCAGAGAACGACGGGCTGAAGATGTGCACCGTCGGATTAGTCATAGAAGAAGTTGACTTGACGGTTCTGGCTGGAACTCTTACAGATATAGGCTGGACCGTTGAGGATCCGGACTCGCCGGAAATCATTTTAACGGCGAGCTAGGTATGTGATAACATCGACCAAGAAGGTCGAAAAAGAAAAAAACAATTTGGAGGTAACAAATGCCTACTGGCGCTTCAAGAATTGATGTTAAATGGCAACAGGGACAGCAGAACATCACCGGCGTGGATGTCTCAAGAGGGGCCGTCGTCGGACTCACTGAGCGGGGCCCAGTGGGAGAGCGAACAACTGTTTTCAGCCCTGAAGAGTATCGTAAAATTTTCGGGGGCTACATCGACAACGACGACTCGGATATTTCGATCGGTGTCGATTCTTTCTTCGACAACGGAGGAACAGCCCTCGACGTGGTGAGAACATGTCACTACACGGACATAAGCAACCCGACGAGCTACACAGCCGTAATAGGTACGCTTGATCTCTCCACGTATACCTCGGGGACACCGACGGCCGGCACAGAAACCAGCAGCGGCGCAGAGCCTTTTGAGCTGGAACCGGCCGACACCCTGATCTTCGAGATAGACGGAGGGGGCCCTCAAACAGTTACCTTTAACGCTGCGGCTGGCTATGTCGAGTCAAACGACACCTGGCCAGTTGGAGATCAGGACGGCCTCACTTTGAACCTGTCGATCGACGGGGGAAGCACCAAAACAGTCACATTCTCGGGCTCAACAACCACGGTTGCAGAGGTGGTCGATCAAATAAACGCAGCAGGGATCCCAGGCTGCCACGCCTATGACAACGCTGGTGAGGTTCACATTCAGAGCGACACCAAGGGAACCGGATCCACGGTGGCGATCATCGCAGGGGGTACCAATACGATCACCTGGGCTGCTCCGACGGCTGGAACCGGTGACGTGGTCAACATCGCAGCCGTTACCGCAGCAGAGGCCAAGGCGCACATTGAAGCTCTGCCCCTGGTCGGTGCCACAATATCGATAGAGAGCGGTGGCGAACTCACCGTAACCAGTGGAACCACGGGCCCACTTTCCAGCGTAAAGATGACAGGGCTCGCTCAAACAAAGTTTGGCTTCGACGGAGCGGTCCACTCTGGCTCAGCGGCCGGCACTATCACCACGTTGACGGTAAACGGAAAAACTCCAGGCGCCTATGTAAACAGCCTCTACCTGGTGGTTGCAGACGCGAGCAACGGAGACGCCGAGCGCTTTGACCTGTCCGTAACCAAGGACGGCGATATCCAGGAAAGCTGGGCGAATCTTACCATGGACCAGTCAGACGATCGCTATGTGCTGGCAATCGTCAATAACACCCTGACAGGTTCCGACCTGATCAACCTGGTCGACGCGGATCTCATGGGAGGCTCAGGTTACACGGCGCTGCAGGCACGGCCGACGAATGGCACCTGGGGACCTATGACCGGCGGAGACGACGGGCTCTCAGGGCTGCTGGACTCAGACTTCGTGGGAAGTTTGGCGGGATACACAGGGCTCTATGCGCTGGACGACGAGGAAGACATTCGGCTTTTCTCAGTACCAGGGCACGCCTCGGCAACAGTGCACGCGGGGATCAACACATACTCGACGCACAGGAACCGAGAGATTTACGCTGTACATCCCACGCCAGGACCTGGCGACGTTTCCACAGCCACGCAAATGAAGACATGGAGCGAGAATTATCTCTATAATACGATCGAGTTCGGCTGCTGTGCATGGCCCAGGATCAAAATCGCGAATCCCTCGAGCGCTATCTTTGGCGACGAGGAAACCGTGACGATCGGATCGGAAATGGCCAAAATGGGAAGGTTCGCTTACAACGACAGGAACAACCCAGACACGATCTTTGTCAGCACGGCCGGAGTGAAGGACGATCGCGGAGTGATTCAAAATTGCCTGGGCGTGGAGTTCGAGGATCTGAAGTTCCAGGAAAAAGCGAACCTGATCGCAGACAGGAACATAGAACCGATCCGCAAGTTCAAAAACACTGCCTACCACTTCGACGGAGGCGACAACCTGAAAATAAATGGAGACTGGCCCAGGCAATGGCACGCGCGCGGAGCCATTTATATCGTTGCTTCTCTAAAGTCAGATTCGATCTGGGTCAAGCACTCCAAAAACAACGCGAAAAACCGTGGGGACTGGGAGCGCTCGGGCAATAGGTTCCTCGCTACTCTGCCGGCCGACGCGTTTGACCCAGCCAGGCCGACATTTTTCGAAGTGTCAGAGGCCCTCAACGGTCCAGAAATTAGAGCTCAGCAGCGCATGCGCGGAAAGTTAGGGCTTGGTTTCTCGGACGATGCCAAGTATGTTGAATTAATCGTCACTCGTACGGTTGCAAGTGGCAGTTAAAGGAGCTGATAAAAATGGGAGCACATAGCGAACCAAGAAATTTTCACATGCAGCCCAAGTGGGTCCTGGAGATAGACGGGATCGAGAGGGTGCGTTTTTCCCGTGTTACCCTTCCAGACGAAACGGTCACCGACAACGTGATCCGGCAATCGGCTGAGACACACCCAAACAGGGCGCCTGGAGAATATCAGCCAGTTGACGTCGAGGTGGAGGGGCCTTCTTACACTGATCCCACTGTGCGCGATCTGTGGAACAAAACGATCAACGTGATAGAGGGAGGCGGGGAAATAGGCGAGGACCTTTATTTCGACGCGGACCTGATACAGCTCGATCGCGACAACACCACCCAGCTCGTGAAGTATCGTCTTCACAGGTGCTACTGTGGCGGCCGTAAGTTCGGCGATTTCGACGCAGAGGCAGACGGTGCAAGGAAGATCGGGTTCATCCTGCGACCTCGCAAAATCGAAGAAAAACCTGTTACCTAAACAGCAACCTCTTCCCCCCTTACCTTTTCGGGTTCCGTCAATTATTATTTATTTGAAACCTAGAGATCCCCGTGCTAATTTGTTCTTAGACCAGAAAGGGGCAAAAACATGTCAGAGATAATAACTTTTCCAACGCGTATGAAGGTCGAGATGCAAGGGCGCTCGGTGGCAGAATTTCGCAGCACCTTGAAAGGAATGAGAAATTCAATAGTCCAGTCCCACACGGCAGCTCTGGAAGCTGCGACAGCCAAGCTCGTGGACGTCGGAGACTATCCCGAATCAAGGATCCTGGGGCCGGAAGATTCGGTCAACTGGCTGCAGGCAACCACCGAGGATCGTATCTGGGGCCTAATAGGAACCAGGGTTAATTCGTATGGGGACGGCGCCATCTATAACATGAAGGTGCAGTGTGATCGCTGTCCGAAAAGCTATACCCGCAGGACGGACCTGAGACCCATAGAGGACGGAGGCGATCTGGTAATATGGGGCTTCGAAAAGGACGAGCACAGGGAGGCTTTCAAGCAGGGGCTGCCATTCGAGGGCAAGCTCGGGGAACGTGGTATCAAGTGGCGCATGGCTTACGGAACAGACGAAGAACTCATCGAGAAGCTATCCAAGGACAATCCAAACGCGGAAACCGACGACCTTAACCTGAACTGCAGGATCGTCGAAGTCGAGGGGATGCACAGAAACGACGTTATGACTTGGATCCGAAAGCTGGGAGACGACAGGATCGCACTCACGGATCTAATGTCAGAGGCAAGCGCAGGGGTGGATCTGGTAGTCGACACTCGCTGCCCCTGGTGCAACTCGGATGGAGAAGCCACTATCCCTTTCGATTTAGAATTTTGGATCCCAGTCGTGGCAGCCGAGCGGGATCGCCGACGTCGCAGGAAGGACGCGGCTCTGATCAGGATGGCGGAGAAGAATTAGTACACTATAGCCGTATAGTCAGCCCTGATTTATTACGCATAATCAATACTTTCGAACCGAATCCAAGCGGTTCAACTCTGGATGAGTGGGCACGCCTGTCCCCCTTGCTAGAGGTCGAGCACCTGGTCGATTGCTTCTCTGAAGAGTACCTTTTTCAAATGCAACTGGATCTTTGTACCAGCTCTTATTTTGGTATTTCTACAAATATGAGGTGGGAGGACGCTGGCCAACTACCTCTAAAAGATGCTATTCGTATATTAGAGGCTTTGATCAAGAGAAACGACGAACTGGCAAGGGCCATAAAGAACAAATAGGGGAACGGCGGAAAAGGGATTCATGGCTGGTAAAAGCATGAAGACCATATTCGATGTGCTCGCCAGAGACATGGCCACGCCTGTCCTCAATAAGGTATCTGGCTCATTCGGACAAATGCGCGCAGCAGCGGCGCAGGTTAACACCACTCTTGGAGGGATGAATCAAGGCGTTGCGCTAATGCAAAAGCAAATGCGCAACATAATGGCGGGCGGTATCATTGGCGCCGGTTTAGTCAAAGCAGGGAGCGGCCTGCAGCAGTTTGTCGGTGAGGCGGTGAAGGGGGCCGGTGAACTCGAGTTCGAACTCGCCACCCTGCGGGGGGTATCGGGTGCGACGGCCGAACAAATGGAAAGGCTAGCCAATGCTGCATCTAAGGCGGGCATAGAGACTCAGTTCACTCCCACCGAGGCGGTGCAGGGCTTGACGGCGCTGGCCCAGCAGGGCTTCACAACTGCGCAATCTCTCAATACCTTAATGCCTTCACTGTTCCTTGCCGGAGCGTCAGGGGGTAAGGTTCCCTTAGAAGAGGCAGCCAAATTGACCACCCAGACGCTTAAGGCTTTTGGATTAGAGGCAGACAAGGCAGGGATCACGGTTGATCAGTTAGTGAAAACAACGACGGTTTCTGGACTTGCGATCGATGAGCTGACCGAATCCCTGCAGAACGCCTCGGCAGGTGCGATCTCTCTTGGCCTGGACGTTCAGGAATCCATGGCAGCTCTGGGGCTCATTAAAAATATCATTCCCTCTGCAGCCATGGCAGGATCCGCTTTCCAGATTATGACAGGGCGCCTGGCATCGAAAAAGACTCAAAAAGTAATCAGGGAAAGCATGGGGATCGATGTCGTCGACCAGGCGACTGGGAAATATAAAGACTTTGGAAACCTGCTTGTCGAAATGGCTGACAAAATGGGGAAAATGACAGAGGGCGAGCGCGGTATGATGGTCGGTGAGGCCTTCGGTGAGCGCGCCAAGAAAGGTATTCTGTCGATATTTCAACAGCTAGACAAGGGAATAACAACAACCGACGGAAAAGTTTTGAAGGGCGCCGAGGCCTGGAAATATTACAAGGCTCAGTTGGACCCAGAGGACGTGGAGGGATTCGCCCAGGCGATGAACGACATGAAACTCGACACCCTGAACGGGCAAGTTACATTGCTGACCGGTTCTTTTCAGACATTCATGATGGAGCTCGGCAAGGGAACCGCTCAAATCACCAAGGGCGGAGTTAAGGCGCTGCTCGCTACGTTCAACACATTCCTGTCAGTATTCCAAGAACTCCCAGAGGAACTCAAAACAGCGGTTACTTCGTTTCTTTTAATCGGTGGCACTATTACCAAGTTCGTGGGAATCATTCTGATCGCTCGCACGGCGCTCAGGCTGTTCGGTTTCAGCCTTACGAATGTCTTCCTGGGCCTGGGCAAAATGCTTCTAATAGGAGGGGCGATAAGCCTGCTGTTCGGCGGGATCGCTCTGGGTGCGTACGGTATTTATAAAGCTGTGTCTACCAATTTTGGTAAGTCCAAGGCCGAGGGTGCATCGTTCTTTGAAACGATAAAAATGGGATTCCGTGGGATCGTCGACATTGTCAAAACGGGCGGCCTGACAGAGGAAACCACCAAGGCCTTCGAAAAAATGGGGAAATCCCCAGGACTGGCTAGCTTCTTTCGAAGGTTCATAGCTATGTGGGAAAAGGCCAAGGCCTTTTTCGAGGGCGTTTCTATGGGGTTCACTGCTGCCCTGGGGCGCCTCGAAAAGCCGTGGGAAAAATTCAAAGAGACGATCGGCCGTGTCTTCAATATCTTCACAGGTGGCGCAGCGGGTGCAACGAAAAGCACAGACGAGTGGACCACCAAGGGCGAAATGTTCGGAGATATGCTTGTTATGCTGGCAGAAACCTTGCTCACAGCGGTGACACGGCTCACCGAGTTCGGAGCTGCAGTTGCCGAAAACTTCAAAGATGTGTCCCTTGGTGACTTCATAGGAGCGCTGGAAAAGGTGATCGTTCTATTGGATGTTATCTTCACCACGGTGGGAGTAATAGGCCAGATCTTCAAAGAGGTGGGAACCTACCTGGGGGAAATGTTCGGAATGTTTGTGAGGCTTGCCCAGGGGTTCGTCGAATTTCACAAAGGAATTTTTACAGGCGACTTTACCGCGATCAAATCAGGGGCCAAGGAAATGGGGTCTTCACTGACAGATTTCTTTGGTTTCACAGGCGAGAGCGAGAACATAATAGCGCGCGGAGTCAAGCAATTAACAGGCGGCGGCGTTGCGTCGAATGTGAAAAAGGAACAGGCGAAAAATATTTCTAAGGCCTTCACCGAGAGCCAGAAACAAACAGCGGCGGCCGGTGTGCACGCACCCAGGCCAATGGAAGGCGCCCTGGTCAACGAGCTCAGCAAGCGCCTAGTGGATATTAAAAGCGAGCTGCAAAAAGAACGTGTCCAGGTTATCGAGATAGACGGGCAGCAACTGTTTGCAGTGCTTCAAGAGCGTGCAGGCGAGGCCTCAGAGGAAAACTTGGACAATCCTGACATGTCCCCTGTTCCTCCGATCGGCTATTAAGGAGGCTAAATGAGCGATGTACCGACCCAGGTGAGAAGCACGGTCCTGAACCTGGACAGCGGCAAGGGGATTTACTTCCAATATGAACCGCCTACTATCGGAGGGGCTGCCTCTGCTAATTACAACAGCGATCCGGCGCTGGGGGGTACGCACGAAAACGCCACATTCTCTCATACTAGCAACGAGACTTTTAATTTAGAGCTACGCTGGAACAGGATCACATTGACGGCGTTGACGGGGAAAACGACAGAGCAGGGGAGCGCCGTGATCGATCAGGCGAGAGCGTTCATACGATCCCTTCTTAACCCTGTGCGCCTAGCGGTGGAGGTTGCCGGCGGTGACACTCCCTTATTGTTTCTGAGCGTTCCTGGAGTTCTGGCTGTTTATGCGCGCCTGAGAAGTATCGACTGGGAGGTACCCAGGCGGGATCCGGCAACAGGGCAGATCATGGAGCTCACAATGCGCTGCACCTTTGCCGAGGAGCCTCAATACAGGTACACAGCCGACGATATCGCAGAGGTCGGATACAATAGGAGCTGAGCACATGGCAACACTGACGATATACAGCCCTTACCAGCTCTGCAAAGAGCAGTATGATCCCAGGGGGTATCTGTACACCACAGAATACGAGCCTTACCCATACCAGGACCTGGACGACAACATAGAGCACACCGTCAAAGAGGGCGAAAAATGGGAGGACATCGCTGCTTTTTGGTATGCTCCTATTTTTCAAGCAAATACCCTGTGGAGATATATCGCAGACTTTCAGCCCGAGCCGGTGATCGATCCTTTCATTAAATTAAAAGCTGGTCAGATAATCGTTGTTCCTTCGAAAAATACTCTTTTTACAAAGATCCTGGACCCAGAGCGGAGGTTCATAATTGACTAGCTCCCCTGCACCGGTGGTCGCTTTAAACCTGGTCGACTCTGACGAAGGCGTGGACGGCCTTTTAGATTTTGCGCCAGACAGGCTGAAGACCTTCACTTTTTTCGATAACGAAGGAAAATTCGACAAGTGTGATGTGGTGTTCAGGAACCACGACAAGGCACTATTAGACGAAGCCAGACTCAAGGAGGGGCAACAGTACTTAGTTCAATGGGGATATACCTCGAACATGTCGCCAGTCTACACCATGATCGTCAAGTCGGCTAAGGAATCAGGGCTTAATCTGACGGTCAAAATGAAGGGCAAGGCTACCCAGCTAGACAAGGGGCGCGTTTATCAGCAGTGGGTCGGCGTGCGAGATTCAGACGTTGTAAGGGAAATATTCGAGGAAAACGGCTTCACGGGGATAATGCTGGACGTGATTGATACACCGGTTTACAGAACCACGATCACCCAGAACACCTCAGACGCGCGCTTTATTCAAAAGCTGGCAAGGCGCAATCATTTCCAATGGTGGATCGATGCGGCCGGCGCGCATTTCCGACCACGTCAGAAAGACCTTGAGCCTTACCGCTGGTATACCTACAGGGGGCACTATTCAGGGGACGGGGAGATCCTGGCGCCTGGTCCTAACACAGAGTCAAATTTTGCGAAGGACGTTGCCAAAATCAGGATCCGAGCGATAGATCCGTACACCCTCGAGGAGGTGGTCGCTGAGCAGGGAATAGAGGGGGGCAACGCTGAAGAGGATTATTCGATATCCCTTGGTAAGGAGCAGGAAATCGGAGACCCAGACAACCTGGAGGGGAACCGCGAGAAAAGGCTGACCAGAACCGAAGAACTAAACATGGGGTTCGCAAGCCAGAGCGAGGTTAACGCTGCAGCCGAGGCGATGTATAGAAGAGTAATCGACCGGCGCTATAAGATGACACTTCCAATAAAGGGCGATCCCAGGGTGGGAGCGAAAACGCTGATCGGCCTGCGCAATTACTCTGAGGGATATTCTGGGCTGTATTATGTCAAAACCGCAGTGCACCAGATCTCAGGTGGTAAGTATCGCACCGAACTCAAAACAGTCAGGGACGCCCTTGGCAAGCTGTACACAGACAAAAAGAAGGGAGTCAACGGTAAAAAGAACCCGTCTGAGGACGACCAGGACACCGAGCGACCACCAAAACCAGAGGAACTGATCAGGGTGGCGATTCTCGAAATGGGGCCCAATAATACGCCTCAATGGACCTGGCACCATAGAAACAAGAACAGCCCAGGCGGCAAGACTTTTAAAGTCGAAGAAATTCAGGACCAGAATATAGTCGACGCGTTAAACGCGAGGTAAGGGGCAACATGTTCGGCGATGAAAACCGTAATATTGTAAGCGGTCCATACAATGGAAAAATAGTCAAGCGAGAGCTGGATCCGGAAAACGATCCGGAGGCGGCCGATATGCCAGTTTTGGGGCGCATTAAAGCGAAGGTCCCAGGGAAATGGGAAGAGTCAGCCTGGGCTTGGCCTCTGGGGTTCGGTGGAGCTCCGCTGTGGGGCTTTAACCGCGTTCCTCCCATGGGGGCCCTGGTGTCTATCTGGGTTGTCAACGGCAACGAGGAGCAGCTCTTATACCTGCCGGCGCAGCATGCTTTTGGTATGACCTTCCCAGAGTTCGTGCATCCAGACGTAATGGTGGGAGGCGATGAGAATTTGCGCCTAATTTACGACAGGCGAGAGGGGCAAAAATACGCAGCCATGCAGGTGGTTAAAGAGGTGAACGAAGAAGAAAGCCTGATCTGCGAATTTCGCTTTGACATCGAGGGCAACAGTGTCAGAATCCTCGCTGAGACAGGCATGAAAATCGAGTGCAAGGGGCAGCTATCGATCGACGCTACTGGCGACATTGAGATCGGAGGTCGTAAACTATCTCGGAAAGCGGGCATGATTTAGATGGCTTTTTCTTGGAACGTGGCAACCGACCTTATCTGCAACGACATCCCACCGATTGCAGAAATAGGAGACATTTGCTTCCCTGGGGGCGCCTGCCTGTCTAACCTGTTGACGGCGATCAATTCGGTACCCAGTCCGACAGAGATACCTCTTAATTACATGGGGCAACTGGGCCCAGCTACGGCCTTCTTACAGCCCTTTATGAATGTGCTGGACACAGTCCTGGCGATCTTTAAATGCCTGGAAGCGTTCACCGACTTTGCAACATCCCTTGATCCCTCTGGTATCTTCGAATGCTTTCCTGAGCTGCTGTCAAAAATTAACCAGTTGTTGTCGATGATCCCACAGCTATCGATCCCCAGAATGGTCAAGGCTATCATTCAGGCGCTGATCGCTTTGCTGCGAGGGCTGGCAGACGATCTAAGGTACCTGCTGGATCGTCTGGTCGAAATGGCTGAGGAAATCGACAGGGCGGCCGACCTGGGGGACGTCAACAAGGCGGGGTTCCTGGCATGCGCTCAGAACACCATGAACGACTCTCTTGCCGAGACTGCGCTTGCTTTGAAGGCAGTCGGCCGAATTATTCTGATCGTCAATATTTTCATGGGGTTCTTTGGTGGTCCAGAGATACCGTGCTTTGGCGAGATTCTCGACGGAGTCTTTGCAGACCAGCTCGAACCCATTATTGACCTGCTTGACGACTTAGCGGATCTGCTGGAACAAATCGACCTTGCTATTGTGGATCCGCAGTGGGCGATCACCGTAGCGTTAGGAGATCAAAAATGCTGAGCAAGGATTTAATAGGGCTGAAGTTTCCTGTGCAGCTAAACGGGAAAGGGGACCTGGCCTCAGTGTCAGGCCTGGACCTGGAAAAAGCAGACCTCATGCTATTGCTGAGCATAGAAAAGGGTGAGCTGCCCTGGGATTCAGAATATGGAACCAGGCTGCGAGAACTCCTTCACGAGCATGTCAGCAGCACGGTGACGAGCAACGCAATTGCTTTTAGAGAGGCGACGGACCAGATCAACACGTACGCGCCGGCCTACAGAGCGATGACTGCCGGAGTTTCTTTCGAAAAGAACTTGGCAAGCGTTTCTATTACATACGTGGAACGTGCTAAACTTGAACCTGAGCGAAGGACTGTTAGAGTCGAGGTACCGAGATGACAGCGATTTTTACGGAGACATACGACTTCACAGAGAGAGATTTTGACTCTGCAGATCTCCGACTTCGGAGCCTGCAGGACTCAGCTTTCCCTGATATGACAGACCCAGACTCGCCCAATATGATGAACCTTCTAAGGAAGGAAATGGCCTGGGTTTTGTCTCGAAATGATTACTACATTTCGAAGGCTGCGCGCGAGTCGTTTGTGGCGACCATGGACGAGCGGCGCTCGGCGATCTACCACGGCCGGCGCCAGGGTTACCAGTTATCTGGCCAGGTGGCAGCCACTGCCGATCTCACTGTAACCATAGAAAACGGGCCGCTTCCTGGAACTCTGACTTTTGCACAGAAAGACGTCGTGAAAACTCAGGAAGTTCCCACTCCTATCGTCGGAGAAATTCAAGCCGAGGTTGTGATCCCGTCTGGTGATACAACGGGCACGCTGCAATGGAGGCACTCTACATCTAAACAGGATACATACACCAGCACAGGGAAGCACAACCAGCGATATAAACTACAGTATGCTCCTTATTTGGACGGATCCGCAGCGTTCTCGACGGCGGCCGGTGAGTGGGAAGAGGTCGAAACATTCCTGAACAGCGGGCCGACATCCAGGCACTTCAAAGTAATAGTCGACGAGGACAACTACGGCTGGATCTATTTCGGAGACAACACAAACGGAAAGGTTCCAGAGGGCACATTCGACATTGATTATGAAATAGGGGGCGGAGATTCTGGCAATGTTGCCCAGAATTCACTAAGGAAATTCGCCAAGACATACACCGACTCTCTTGGTAACACAGCGGTTTTGACGGTTACCAATCCAGAAAAAGCCTCAGGTGGTATCGATCGCGAGACTGTCGCAGCGGCGCGCGTGAACATTCCAAACAATAGGCGCTTACCTGCCGGCACTGTCGCCAGGGAGGACTTCGAGCTCAGGGCGCTCGAGATAGCAGGGGTTGCTCGAGCATTAATGCTCTCAAGCGACGAAGACAGCCAGATCCCCGAGAATGAGGGGCGCCTGTACATTGTACCCAATGGAGGAGGAACAGCCAGCCAGGCGCTGCTTGACGCTGTCGAGACGCGGATCACGGTGACCTATCCGCAGGTAATTTCCTTCACAACTGCTGTGAACACGGCGCCTTACTTGACGGTCGATGTTTACGCGGTGGTTTATCTGACAGCGGGCGCCAATGCCACAACGGTGAAGGCCAGCGTAACAGAGAGATTGAGTCATTATTTCGAACCGCTGATCACGTCTGGGAGCCAGTTCATAGGGGAATATGTGACCACTGACTCAGGCCTTGAAATTCAGCTCGGGATCGGCATGGCTAACCCCTTTGTGGATTTCGGCTGGAATTACAAAGACGAAGACGACAATCCAGCGGGGGAAATACCTTTAAGCGACGTTTACAACATAGTAAGAGACACCACAGGGATCAGAAAAATAGGAACCAGCGAAGACGAATTCAAGCTGAACGATGAACATGAAGACATACAGATCGCAAACTATCAGTTCCCAGCAATGGGGACTTTAACTCTTATTAACGGAGCCACAGGGACAGAGATTTAATGGTTGCAGAGTTCCAAAATAAGGACTTTTCGATCGCTGGCCTTGGCCCTGGGCAGGCAGAGGACTGGATACTCGAGGCTTACCTGCAGCTTCCAGGCTGGGCAAAGTTCAGGACATACCAGGACTTTGTTCTTTCGGAGCGTTTCAACTGGTTCGACTCGTTTGCCAAAATCTGGAGCGGGATCGATCCGTATGATCTAGATCAGGCGCTGGGCCTGTCGATCGTCGCTGTCGGTACCTCCCCCTCGAATTATTTCGAAGTGGCTGGGGACGTGCTGCGCCTGCTGCCCCCCTCTGCTTCGGTGCTGGTAGAGGGTACCGTGCTCGGACAGACAAACCTCGACGGATACTGGACAGTCGAATCGATAGAATTCACAGGCGCCAACACTAGGATCTATGTCACCGAAGACGTGCTGGCAAGCGTGCCGGCAAACCTGATCATCCCTCCGATCCTGTATTTGAATATTGATAATTACGGGTGGGGAGCCGAGATAGCATCCCAGGCGACTTATCCGATCGCGCCGCTTGGTGCTGGGACGACTTTATTCATATCGATAAATCGAGAAGCTCAGGTTACGGCAACTTTTGCCGGCGGAGAAACTACGGCTCAGCAGGTGGTCGACAGACTGAACTCCGAATTTTCGACGCTATCAGTTGACGATCTGATCGTGGCTGTTGTCGAGGGCTCCGTTCCAGTGATCAAAACACTGGCCCAGGCTACAGAGAATTATATCGACATCGAAGGGGGGACAGCCAACACGACCTTACTTTTTGGCACCAGGGAGCAGTATGGCTTCGGGCAGTTTGCTCAACTGTTCGATATTTACTTCGAAGACCCACAGAACGCCACGGCCGAGGAGCTGGAAACCATTCTTAAGCAGTATGTCCAGCACGGCTATTTTATGGCACGCGAGGCCCAGGCAGGTGGGTCGCTTAAGGTGCAATCTGAGAAGGCTGGCGATCTTGCAACCTGTCAGGTGTGGGGATACTGGGGGGACGTGCTTTCAAAAGCGGTCTGGCCTATCCCAGCCAGAACTCCAACGAACAACGAGCTCGAAATATCGCTAGACGGCGAGCCCGCCTTTACAGCAGTTCTTACCGTGGGAGCCACAACGGCCGAGGAAATCGTCCAGGACCTCCAGAACGCCTTTCTTTCCAACGCGGTCACAGGTAAGGCCGAGGTTGCTGGGAACGGTCAGATCGT